>Ga0307504_10000010_pt1 | contig 175286 bp, 169 predicted proteins | sample 19_S_MG_FD_194516 | JGI IMG/M metagenome (GOLD analysis project Ga0307504, IMG submission 194516) | Soil microbial communities from Populus trichocarpa stands in riparian zone in the Pacific Northwest, United States - 19_S | ecosystem: Environmental > Terrestrial > Soil > Riparian zone >... | reverse complement strand
CCTGGCCCAGAACTGGACCAGGATTCTCTGGCGCTGCTGGCACGACCACACGCCCTACAACCCCGACCACCACGGCCGACTCAACCTCCTCACTCAGGAGGCTGCTTGACATAGGGCTCTCAGCTGGTGACGTCCTTGCCGGCGAACCGGGCCCAGGCGGCCAGCCAGAACACGCCGGCGTAGGCAGCCGCCGAGACCAGCCCGTCGGTGATGCCGCCCCACGCAACCGGGGTCCGGAAGATGTCGCCGAAGTCGAGCCAGTGGTGGGTCAGCAGGTAGGGGTGCACCCAGGCGACCTGCGGGATCCCGTCGAGGATGAAGCTGGCGCTGGAGAAGACGACCACCGCGATCATCGCGCCGATCGGCTGCTCGGTCAGCGTCGAGACGAACAGCCCGACGGCGCCCAGGCTGGCCAGGCACAGCGCGATGTAGCCGGAGGCCAGCAGCACCCGTCCGAGCCCCTCCGCGAAGCCGATCTGGGTCCCCGACAGCATCGTCATGCTGCCGCCGCCGAACAGCAGCAGCCCCATCACGATGCCGGTCAGCGTCACGGTCAAGGTGGCGACCACCGAGAACAGCACGATCGCGGCGTACTTCACCGCGAGCAGCCGGGTCCGCTGCACCGGGACGGTGAGCAGGTAGCGCAGGGTGCCGATGTTGGCCTCGCCCGCGACCGCGTCGCCGGCGATCGCGGCCACCGCCAGCGGCAGGAACAGTCCCACCTCGAGGGTCAGCGCTGCCAGCGCCACGAACAGCCCGTTGTCGGTGATCGAGGAGAAGAAGTCGGGGCCGCCGCGGTCGCGGTGCGGCGAGGACAGCTTCACCGCCGTCGCGATCAGCACCGGCACGCTCGCCAGCACGACCAGGCCCGCCAGGTTGCGTCGGCGCCGGAAGATCAGCGCCAGCTCCGAGCGCAGGAACCGCGTGGACACCCGCCTCGGTCGTACGGCGCCCAGGACCGCCTCAGCCGCTGACATCGAAGCCCTCCCCCGTGAGTGAGACGAACACGTCCTCCAGCGAGGGGGACGCGACCTTGAACCCGGTGACCGGCAGCCCGGCGTGCACGCAGGCCGCGACCACCTTCTCGGGGGCGACCCGGCCCAGCCGGCCGGACGCCCAGCCGTGCCCGGTGTGCACCTCGGTGAGGCCGAGCTCGCGCAGGGTGCGTGCCGCGGCCTCGGGCTGGTCGGTCTCGACGGTGGCCTCGGGCTCGCTGTCGGAGCGGATCTCCGCGATGGTGCCCTGCGCGACCAGCCGGCCGACGTGCATCACGCCGAGGTGGGAGCACATCTGCTCGACCTCGGCGAGCAGGTGGCTGGAGACCAGCACCGTCGCGCCCTCGTCGGCCAGCGACCCGACCAACGACCGGACCTCGCGGGTCCCCTGCGGGTCCAGGCCGTTGGTGGGTTCGTCGAGGACGAGCAGGTCACGGGGCTGCAGCAGGGCGGACGCGATCGCGAGCCGCTGCCGCATGCCGAGGGAGTAGGCGCGGTAGCGCTTACGGGCCGCGGCCAGCAGGCCGACCCGGTCCAGCGCCGCGTCCACCCGGGCTGCGGAGGTGCGCGGGTCGCTGGTCGGGTCGGCCGCGTCCAGCCGGGCCAGGTTGGCGCGCCCGGACAGGTAGGGGTGGAAGGCCGGGCCCTCGACGAGCGCCCCGACCCGGGGCAGCACGGCCCGCGCGTCGGAGGGCATCGGCCGGCCGAGCAGCTCGACGGTGCCGCCGGTGGGCCGGATCAGCCCGAGGAGCATCCGGATGGTGGTGGTCTTGCCGGAGCCGTTGGGCCCGAGGAACCCGTAGACCGCGCCCGTCGGGACCACCAGGTCGATCGCGTCGACGGCCCGTTGGTGCCGGAACTGCTTGGACAGCGCCGACGTGACGACGGCGCTCATCCGCGGCCCAGGGCGTCGTAGAGCATCTGCGGGGCGACCGCGCCGACCGCCACCCGGCCGTCGTCGGTGAGCACCGCGGAGAACAGCGTGCCCTGCAGGACGTGCCCGGATCCCCAGGCGCCGCTGGTCTTCGGCAGCTTCGGGAGCAGCGTGCCGAGCGAGCCGGGCAGCGCGCTCGTCGGTGCCTTCGTCACGACCACGGTGGTCCAGCCGGTGCCGACGACCTTCGGGGACGCCGTACCGGAGCCGGTGTCCTTGCCCGTGCCGGACGGGGCCGCGTGGTCGCGCGGGGCCCGCGAGCCCGGGATCGCGGTGGTGCCGTGGGTGACCTTGGTGCCCGGGGGCGGGTTGAAGCGGAACACCGACAGCGACGGGCTGGTCGGGTCGAAGGCCGTGAAGCCGACCTCGAAGGCCGGGTCCCCGCCGCCCTTGGCGAGCACCTGCACCCGCAGCGGCACGTGGGTCTTGCCGTCGACGGCGATCCGCACCGAGTCGACCAGGGAGCGGGCGTCACGCGGCTGCAGGACCAGCTCGTAGGCCGAGCGGCCCGCCACCACCGCGGTGCCGTCGGTGGTCACCTTCGTGGAGGGGGTGATCGCCTTCAGCGCGGCGTCGGCAGCCTGCTGCGGCGTCATCGCCCCCACGGCCGGGACCTTGGCGGGCGCGTGCGACCCGTCACCGGCAGCGAGCTTGCGGTGCGTCGCCGATCGGTCGGCGCTCGTCCAGGTCCACAGGTCGGTGCCGTTGCGCACCAGGTCGGACTCGCCGAGGGTGCCGAGGAGGGCGAGCCGGACGTGCTCGGGACCGGCGTACCAGAGCCGCAGCGTGTGCGAGCCGGAGACCAGCGAGGTCATGTCGGAGCTGCCGCTGCCCATTCCGGGCAGGGCCGGCAGGCCCAGGTCGGAGCTCTGCGCGATCGTGCCGGACAGCCCGTCCAGGCGGGCGTTCTGCACGTCGACGAGGAGCTGGGCGGCGGTGCGGTGCGGCAGCCCACCCCGTGCTGCCGCGCTGATCGCACCGATGGCGGAGCCGCCACCGACGAGGGCGACGGCCACAGCGGCGGGCACCAGCCAGCGCAGGGCCGGACGACGGTCGAGAGGAGTCATGGGGCGAGCCTGCGCCCACAGCGCTGAGGAAACACTGAGAGGCCGGGGATCGCAGAGAACCTGTGAGACGGCTCAGCCTGGCGTGCCAGTCTGGGGCCATGCGGCTGCTGCTGGTCGAGGACGAGGCGCGGCTCGCGCACGCGCTGCGCCGCGGGCTGAGCGCCGACGGGTTCACCGTCGAGGTGGCCGGCGACGGTGCGACCGGGCTGGAGCTGGCCCGCCACGAGGACTTCGACGTGGTGGTGCTCGATGTGATGCTGCCGCGGCTGTCGGGCTACGACGTGGTCCGCACGCTGCGCGCCGAGGGCGTCTGGGTGCCGGTGCTGATGCTGTCGGCCAAGGACGGCGAGCACGACCAGGCGGACGGGCTCGACTACGGCGCCGACGACTACCTGACCAAGCCGTTCTCCTACGTCGTCCTGCTGGCCCGGCTGCGCGCGCTGCTGCGCCGCACCCCGACCGCACGGCCGGCGGTGCTCGAGGCCGGTGACGTCCGGCTCGACCCGGCCAGCCACCAGGTCACGGTCGCGGGCGAACCGGTCCTGCTGACCCCGCGGGAGTACGGCCTGCTGGAGTACCTGCTGCGCCACACCGGCCGCGTAGTCACCAAGACCGAGCTGCTCGACCACGTCTGGGACGCCGCCGCCGACGTCACCCCCAACACCGTCGAGGTCTACGTCGGCTACCTGCGGCGCAAGCTCGGCCGCCAGCTCGTCGGCACGGTACGCGGGGCGGGCTACCGCCTCGAGACGTGACACCGCTGCGCTCGCTCAGCCTGCGCGCCCGGCTGCTGCTGATCGGGGTGGTGGGCGTGGCGGTCGCCCTCGGTGCGGGCGGCGTCGCGCTGTACGGCGTCCTGACCGTGGTCGGCTACCGGACCCTCGACGACGACGCGGGCGCCACCGCCGCCGAGGTGGTCAGCCTCGTCGAGCAGGGCCGGCTGCCCGACCCGATCCCGGTCACGGGCAGCCAGATCGTGCAGGTGGTCGATGCCCGCGACCGGGTGGTCAGCGCCTCGGTCAACGCCGACCGGCTGACCTCGCTGCTGCTCCCCCGCGAGCTGCGCCGGGTGGCCGCCGGCGCCCCGGTCACCGTGTCCGGGTCGCGTGCGGGGCTGGCTTCCCCGCTGCGCGTCCGGGGACGCCGTACGACCGTGGCGGGGCGGGTGGTCCTCGTCGCTCAGCAGGTGCAGACGCTCGAGGAGAGCCGCCGGGTGCTGCGGCTGACCCTGCTCGGGGTGCTCCCCCTGCTGCTGCTCGTGCTGGCCGCGATCGCGTGGCGGGTGGTGGGTGCGGCGCTGCGCCCGGTCGAGGCGCTGCGGGCCGGGGCCGACCGGATCTCGGGGTCGGGCCGCCGGGAGCGGCTGCCGGTGCCCACCACCCGCGACGAGATCTCCGCGCTGGCGCAGACCCTGAACTCGATGCTCGACCGGTTGGCGGCGGCCCGGGACCGGCAGCGTGCCTTCGTCGCGGACGCGGCGCACGAGCTGCGCAGCCCGCTGGCCTCCCTGCAGGCACAGCTCGACGTCGCGCACCGGCTCGGCGAGGACACCCCCGCCAGCGCGGACGTGCGCGCCGAGGTGGCCCGGATGAGCGCGCTCGTCGAGGACCTGCTCACGCTGGCCCGGCTCGACGCCGACGACCTGCGCCGCGAGCCGCCCGGTCCCGTCGACCTGGTGCCGCTGCTGCTGGGGGCCGCCGGGCGGCACGGGCGCGACGGGGTCCGGGTCGAGGTGGTCGGCACGGACCAGCCCGTCCCGGTGTACGGCGTCCGTTCGGCGCTCGAGCGGATGGTCGCCAACCTGGTCGACAACGCGGTCCGGCACGCGACGTCGTGCGTGGAGGTGGGCGTCGACGTGGGCGGCGACCGGGTGCTGGTGCGCGTCGACGACGACGGCGCCGGCATCCCGCCCGAGGACCGCGAGCGGGTCTTCGAGCGGTTCACCCGCCTGGACGAGGGGCGCGACCGGGACGCGGGCGGCAGCGGGCTCGGTCTCGCCATCGTGCGGGAGCTGGCCCGCCGCGACGGGGGCGACGTCGAGCTCGGCGCGTCCGCGGCCGGCGGCCTGAGCGCGCGCCTGCTGCTGACCCGTCCGTGAAGCTCAGACGGTGTGCGGCTCGACGACCGTCACCGGGAGGTGGTGGTGCCTGAGCCGGTGCGGCAGGTCCTGGTGCAGCCGGCGCAGCAGGCCCTGCGGGGCGAGCGCCACGATGATCTCGTCCACGGGCTCGTGGAAGATCACCGAGTCGACGGCGTCCATCGGGTCGTGCCACACCGAGACGGTGGCGAACACGTGGCCGCCGACGGCCCGCTCGAGCGCGGGCACGGTCTCGCGGAGCAGCCGCTCGGCCTCCTCGGCCTTGTCGTGACGTTCCGGGTGCAGCGGGTGCAGCTCGGCGCGGGTGGGGTTGGTGACCACCACGCGGAACTGGGCAGGACCCTCCTGGGCCCGTTCGTGCAGTGCGGCGACCAGGTCCTCTCCGGCCGTCGCCCGATCGGCGACGACGAGGATCCTGGCGGGGCGTTCGTCGGTCTCGTCGACCATGACGCACTCCTTCCTCGAGCACCCCCAGTGTGCTCGCGGTCAGGTGACGTTTTCCTGAACGCGCGCGCCCTTGCCCCGGTAGAGCTGCGCGTCGGCGCGGGCATTCCTGATCGTGGGCAGCCCGCGTGGCTTTCCGGCGGGTGGCTCGTTGGATGCACATGAGCGACCTGCCCCCGTCCCAGCCACCGTCCCTGACCCGGCGGACCCTGCTCGGCGGCGCGACCGTCGGCACCCTCGCCGCCACCTCGTTGACCGGCGCCCCTGCCTCCGCGGCGGCGACCGCCGCCACCCTCCAGGGCGACCTGCCCCGCCGCGTCGACGTGGTCGTCGTCGGCGGTGGCATCTCCGGGCTGGTCACCGCCCGCAGGATCGCCGCGGCCGGCCGGTCCGTGCTGGTGCTCGAGGCCCGCGACCGCGTCGGCGGCCGGGTGCTCAACCACACCCTCGCCAACGGGTCGGTCGTGGAGTCCGGCGGCGCGTTCGTCGGCCCCACGCAGAACCACATCCTGGCGCTGGCGCGCGAGCTCGGCGTGCACACCTTCAAGGAGTACGACGCCGGCAAGAACGTCTACGTGTCGTCGAAGACCGGCAAGCAGGAGTACACCGGTACCGTCCCGCCGGCGCCGCTGATCCTCCCCGACGCGGCGGTGCTGCAGACCCGCATCGACGACATGGCCTCGAAGGTCCCCGTCGACGCGCCCTGGGCGGCCGACAACGCTGCCGAGCTCGACGCGATCTCGGTCGACCAGTGGGTGCGCGAGAACACCGTGAACCCCGACGTCCGCAACCTGCTGCTGTCCTACCTGCAGCCCTGCTTCGGCAGCGACGGCCTCGACATGTCGATGCTCTACTTCCTCTGGTACATCGCCACCGCCGGCGACGAGACCCACGTCGGCACGTTCGAGCGGTCCTCGGGCACCGCCGGCGCGGCCCAGGACTCCCGCTTCGTCGGCGGCTCGCAGCGGGTGCCGCTGCGGCTGGCCCAGAAGCTCGGCGACGTGGTGGCGCTGCGGGCCGCCGTACGCCGGGTGGAGCAGCACGACGACCACGTCGTGGTGACCAGCGACCGCGGCACGGTCCGCGCGAACCGGGTCGTGGTGGCCGCGCCGCCGGCCACGGTGCTCGGCATCGAGTGGGCGCCCCTGCTCCCGCCGCAGCGGCTGCAGCTGCTCCAGCGGATGCCGATGGGCGCGCTGATGAAGTGCGACGCGGTCTACCGGACCCCGTTCTGGCGGGCCGCCGGCCTGTCCGGCAGCGGCCTCAACGACTCCGGTGCGGTGCGGGTCAGCTTCGACAACACCCCCTCCGACGGCTCGGTCGGCGCGCTGCTCGCGTTCGTCGGCGGCTCGACCTGGGCGCACTACGGCACCATGCCGCTGGCGCGTCGGCGGCAGGCCGTGCTCGAGGGCTTCGCCGCGATCGTCGGCGACCAGGCGCTGCACCCGATCGAGTACGTCGAGCACGACTGGACCCACGAGCAGTGGACCAAGGGCGGGCCGGTGGCCATCCAGGTGCCGGGCGCGATCACGGCCTACGGCCACACCATCCGCACGCCGTTCCGCCGCGTGCACTGGGCCGGCACCGAGACCTCGACCTACTGGTCGGGCTACATGGACGGCGCCGTCCGCGCCGGCGAGCGCGCCTCCCGCGAAGTGCTGGACCGGCTGTGAGGACCCGCGCCGCGCTGGTCGCGCTGGCCCTGGCCGTCGGCCCGCTCGCCTCCGGCCCCGCGGGTACGGCGGCCACGACCCGGCCCCGGTGGGACACGCGGGTCTTCTCGCTGGTGCCCCGGCCCGGCTACCCGGCCTACGCGTTCGCGCACCCCGACGGCCGCGTCTACGCCGGCACCTACACGAACCCGGCCGGCGACAGCACCCCGTCGCGGGTGCTCGAGTGGAGCCGGACCGGGACGCTGCTGCGCTCGTGGACGGTGCCGGGCCAGGACCTCACCACCGAGCACGGCGTGCAGGTCGCGGCCAGCGACGCCCACGGCCGGCTGGTGGTGCTGGACAAGTCCACGGGCAGGGTGCTGCGCCTGGACCGCCGTACCGGCCGCTTCACGACCTACGCGCGGGTCCCGCGGCCCGGGATCCCCAACTACGCGGCGTGGGGGCCGGGCGGCGCGCTCTACGTCACCGACTACGCCCAGGGCGTCCTCTGGAAGGTGCCGCCGGGCGGCGGCCGTCCCCGCGCGTGGCTGCGCGACCAGCGCCTCGACGGCGGCGAGTTCGGCACCGCGGGGCTGGTGCTCGCACCGGGGCACCGGTCGCTGCTGGTCACCCAGCAGAGCTCGATGGGGCTCGGCGAGACCGACCCGACGACCGGCAAGCTCTACCGGCTGCCGATCCGGGCCGACGGACGCCCCGGGGCGCTGCGGCTGCTCTGGGAGAGCCGCCCGGGCGACCTGCCCGACGGGTTCGGGGTCGCGGCCTCGGGACGCATCTACGTCGCGGCCGCCGGGCTGGCCAACCAGATCGTGGTGCTGCGCCCGGACGGCTCCGAGCTGGAGCGGTTCCCGCAGACGCCGGGGACCGGCGACAACGGGTCCGCCATCCCCTTCGACACGCCGTCGAGCGCGACGTTCTCCGCGACGCACCTGCTGGTCGCCAACCAGTCCTACCTCGGCGACGGCAGCCACCACGCGATCCTCGACGTGGAGGTCGGCGAGCCCGGCGCCCGGACCTTCGTGCCCGACAACGCGGGCGACTAGGCCACCGCCCGGGAGGTCAGGCGGGAGGCAGCGCCCGGTAGCCGCCCACCAGGTCGGTGGCCCGTCGCAGCCCGAGCCGGCGCAGGGTGGCCGCGGCCAGGCTCGAGGCGTAGCCCTCGTTGCACATCAGCACGTAGCGCACGTCGGCGTCGACCGCGACCGGGAGCCGGTCCGGCGAGGTCGGGTCCAACCGCCACTCGAGCACGTTGCGGTCCACCACCAGCGCGCCCGCGAGCTCGCCCTCGGTGCTGCGGTTCTCCACCGGCCGGATGTCGACGACCACTGCGCCGGCCGCCACCTCGGCGGCCAGGTCCTCCGGACGCACCCGGTCGAGGCCCGCCCGGTCCTGCTCGAGCAGCCGGTCGATCGCAGGCGTGGTGTCCATGACGGCCATGCTACGAGCGTGCTTGTGCGTGTCGTTCAGGTTGTCGTCACCTTGGACAGGTTGACTTGTGCAGTGGACTCGCAGCGACAGCGCCCTGCCCTGACGGCGGCCAAGACCGTCTTCGTCGGGGCGGTGGTCGTGGGCGGGCTGCTCACGCTCACGCACGGCGTCGCCGGGGTCACCTGGCGCGACGTCGTGCAGGTCCTCCGCGGGGTCCCCGCCTGGGAGCTCGGTGCCCTCGGCGCGCTGTGGCTCGGCGGGCTCTGCATCTACTCCACGGTGCTCGCCGCCGCTCTCCCCGGGCTCGGCGTCGGCCGCGGCCTGGTCCTCAACCTCACCGGCAGCGCGGTGGCCAACGTGGTCCCGCTCGGTGGTGCGGTCGGCACGGCGCTCAACTGGCGGATGGTGACCCGGTGGGGTCACACCAACGTCGCCTTCGCAGCGTTCACGGTGCTCACCAACCTGCTCGACGTGCTCTGCAAGCTGCTGCTGCCGCTGGTCGCCGTCGGTGGCCTGGTGGCGTTCTCCACGCACGTGCCATCGGGGTTGTGGTGGGTCGCGGGCACCTGCGCGGCGCTGCTGCTGGCGCTCGCGGTGCTCCAGCGCCTGGCCCGCGGCCTCGACGGCGCTCCGCTGCGCGGCCCCGGCTGGTGGCGTACGGCGCTCCCCCACGTGCGCACCGCGGTCGACCGGATCGGGCACCTGCTCGCGACCAGGTGGCAGCGGCTGCTCCCCGGCAGCATCGGCTACGTCGCCGCCCAGGTCGCCCTGCTGTCGGCCTGCCTGTGGGCGGTCGGCCTGCACGTGCCCCTGACGGTGGTCCTGGTGGCGGCTGCGATCGAGCGGCTCGGCACGCTGGTCGCGATCACCCCCGGCGGCATCGGCGTCGCCGAGATCGGCACCGTGGCCTGGCTGCTCGCGACGGGCGTCGACCCGGTGATGGCGGTGGCCGGCGTCGTCCTCTACCGGGCCTTCGTGGTGGTGATGGAGGTCCCCGTCGGCGGTATCGTGCTGGCCGCGTGGCTGGTCCACGAACGCCGTACCCCGGCAGCACCGGAGGTGCCCGCCGCGGAGGAACCCGAGGAGGTCGCGGCATGAAGGTGCTGCACCTGACCGACCACTACCCGCCCGCGATGGGCGGCATCGAGACCCACGTGGCCGCGCTGGCCCACCGGCAGGCGCTGCGCGGCGACGACGTGACGGTCGTGACCAGCACCCCGGAGTGGGCCGACGGACGCGGCAGCATCGACGTCGGCCCGGTGACCGTGAAGCGCATGCACAACCGGCGCGCGGCGCTGGACCTCGACGTGGGTGGCTACGACCTCGTGCACGTGCACATCTCCGTGGTGGCGCCGTTCTCGGCCCCCGTGGCTGCGGCCTGGTCGCGACGCGGCGTGCCCACCGTGGTGACCGCGCACTCCCTGTGGAACGGCCTGGGACCGCTGCCGTCGATGGCCGCGGCGGTCGCCGGTCTCCGCAGCGCCCCCGTCCGGTGGACCGCGGTCAGCCAGGTCGCTGCCGAGCAGCTGGCCCGGGGCCTGCCCGCCGGCACCCCCGTCAGCGTGCTCCCCAACGCCGTCTCGGTTCCTCCGCGCGCGGAGACCCCGCTGCGTCGTGCCGCCGAGCCGGTGCGGATCGTCAGCACGATGCGGGTGGCACGTCGCAAGCGCCCGTTGCCGCTGCTGCGCGTCTTCGACCAGGTACGGCGCATTGTCGAGGTGCCGACCACGCTGACCGTGGTGGGCGACGGCCCGCTGCGCGCCCGCTTCGAGCGCGAGGCGTCGCGCCGCGGGCTCGACGACCTGGTCACCGTCACCGGACGGGTCGACCCGCCCCAGGTGCAGGAGCTGCTCGCCGAGTCCGACCTCTACGTCGCCCCCGCGGTGCTCGAGTCGTTCGGCCTGGCCGCACTCGAGGCCCGCTGCGTCGGCCTCCCGGTGGTCGGTCGCGCCGGCACCGGGATGCGCGACTTCATCGACGAGGGCGTCGAGGGGATGCTCTGCCCCAGTGACAGCGCGGTCGCCGAACGGGTTGCCGACCTGGTCGCCGACCCGGCACTGCGGTTCCGCGTCGCCGAGCACAACCGGACCACCGCCACCTCGATGACCTGGGCGCACGCGATGCTCCGCCACGACGACGTCTACGCCGCCGCCCGCACCCCGCTGGCCGCGACGGCGCGCGGGCGGACGGCCCGCGGTCGGACGGCACTGGGGGGCTGAGCGGTGCGCACCTTCACGCTGGTCGCGTTCCACGCCCACCCCGACGACGAGGCCCTGCTCAGCGGGCTGACCCTGGCCCGGACGGCCGCCGCCGGCCACCGGGTCGTGCTGGTGACCGCCACCGCCGGCGAGCGCGGGCTGGCCGGGGTGGAGGACGGCCGCGGGGAGGAGCTCGCGCGGCTGCGGCTCGCCGAGCTGGACCGCTCGGCCGCCGCGCTCGGCGTGGCCCGCGTGGTCTGCCTGGGCTACGGCGACTCCGGCCTGCACCCCGATGCCGACGACGCCTCGGCGTTCGCGCACGCCGACGTCGGGTCCGCCGCGGCCCGCCTCGCTGAGCTGCTCCGCGAGGAGCAGGCCGACGCGCTCACGGTGTACGACGCCAACGGCGGCTACGGCCACCCCGACCATGTGCAGGTGCACCGGGTCGGGGTCCGTGCCGCCGAGCTCGCCGGCACGCCGCTGGTGCTCGAGGTGACCGTCCCGGCGCGACTGTTCCGCGCCGCCCTCGCGCTCGGCCGGCTGCTGCGGCACCCGCTGGGCCGCTCGGCCCCGCTCGGCACCGGCGCCGTCTTCGAGCAGGTCCGGCCCACGCACGTCGTCGACGCCGGGCCGTTCCTGGCGGCGAAGCACGCCGCGATGGCCGCGCACGACTCCCAGCGCCGCGGCGGTGAGGGACGCCGGTCCCTGGACTACTTCCTGCGCTTCCCCACGCCCCTGTTCCGGCTGGTGTTCGGTCGCGAGTGGCTGGTCGAGCGGGGACGCCGTACCCCGGTGCCGGACGGCGACCTGTTCGCCACCCTGCGGGCCCGGGAGCCGGTCCGGCCATGAGCTACCGCGGCGTGTGGACCGGCTGCGTGGGGCTGACCTGCGCCGCCGGTGTCGGGCTGGCGATGCTGGAGCTCGGTCCGCTCGTCGCCGTCCTCGTCGTGCTGCTGCTCGCCGGGGCCGCCGCCGTGTTCGTCGCGGTGCTGCCCGCGGTGGCGCCCACCCCCAGGGTCGTCGCCACACGCTCGCTCGGGATCGGCTCGACGGTCCTGGCCGGCCCCGCGATCGCCCGCCTGTCGCCGTACCTGGCCCTGTCCGCGCTCCTCCTGCTCGGCCTCGGCGCACCCTGGCTGCTCGAGCGGGTGCGGGCGGCCTGCGTCGCCGATCTCGCCCGCCCCGACCTGGCCGCGCTCGAGGCCTGGTTGGCCGCCCAGACCGGGACCCGGGACCGACCCCCGCAGCCGCCCGGCACGGCCGCCTGAGAACCTGGTACTCCCCGCACGAAGGACACCGATGACCCAGCAGTACGACGTCGAGCAGCGCCCCACCCCCGCCGAGACACGCGCGGGGTGGACCTGGTTGGCCGGCGTCTGGGCCGTCGTGGCCGTCTTCGGGGTCGTCACGCTGGTCCGCTCCGCCCAGGTCGGCATCGGCCTGCGCGACCCGCACGGCGAGATCTTCGTCAGCCGCATCACCCTGTCCGCGGGGATCTTCGTGGGCCTCGTGCTCGTCGACGCCGTGCTGCGCAGCCGGCGTGCGCGCCCGCACGGCTGGTCGTGGCGCCACGTCAGCGGCGTGATCCGCGGCCGGTGGACGCCGCGCCGCCTCGCACTGACCTGGTCCGGGCTGCTGGCCTACCACGTGACCTACTTCTGCTACCACAACCTGAAGAGCTGGGACGTGCTCAACACCCCGCAGGACAAGGCGCTCGACCGGTGGGACCGCGCCCTGTTCCTCGGGCACAGCCCCGCGGTGCTGCTGCACGACCTGCTCGGCCAGGGCGCCTCCGCCTGGGTGCTGATGTTCTTCTACGAGTCGTTCTCGACGATCGTCTGCATCTCGTTCGTTGCAGCGCTCGTGTTCACCGACCGGTTCCGCGACGGCATGGTCTTCATCGCCTCCGCGATCTGGGTGTGGATCCTGGGGGTCGCCAGCTACTACCTGATCCCCTCCCTCGGCCCGTTCCACGTCGCCCCACAGGACTTCGCCGGACTGCCGCACATGATGATCCAGGACACCCAGGCCCGCTACATGGGACAGCGCGCCTTCCTGCTCGCCCACCCCGACAACCCGCACGCGTTCGCCCAGATCTCCGCGTTCGCGAGCCTGCACGTCGGCGTGACCACCGTGATCACGCTGATGCTGCGCTACTACCGCCAGCGCCGCCTCTACCTGGCCATGTGCGTGTTCCTCGCGATCACCGTGGTCGCCACCGTCTACCTCGGCTGGCACTACGCCCTCGACGACGTGGCCGGCCTGTTCATCGGCTGGCTGGCCGTACGCCTCGGGATCCGGATGGTCGCCCCCCGTCCCCGTTGAGTCGGCGCCCGGTCACGCCGAGTCGGCGATCCGTCGGTCGAGCTTGTCGAGACCACCCGCGAGCAGGTACGGCGCCTGGTTGTCGGTGCTCGGTGGTGTGCTGAAGGTCCGTTGGTCGAGCTTGTCGAGACCAACTCCCGAATCGTTGATCGAGCCCGTCGAGATCACCTGAAATCTCTGTCCACAGGTGTCGAACACACTCTCGAATATGTCCCTGGTCGGTGCTTGAATGGATTTCATGGACGCGACCGCAGCACTCGACACCGGCGAGGGAATCCTCGACGCGGTTGGTGCTGCCTACGCGCGGACTGTTGCTGACAACGCGCTGATCTTCCGGCTGGCGTTCGACTTCGCGACGGTCAGCAACGAGGACGCAATGCAGCACGGTCGGGTGTTGCCGGGTGCGGAGCGGGCGGTCCGGATCGGTGGCGTGGGGACGCCGAAGGTGCTCGAGTTCGCAGCCGCCGACTTCGGGGTCCGGATGCAGCTCGGCATGGTCGCGGCCGAGCACTACCTCGCCGACGCCCTGGATGTCTGGCACCGCCTCCCGCTGATCGCGGCCCGTGTCGACGCGGGTGAGGTGAAGATCCCCCTCGTCCGACAGGTGGCGCAGCAGACCCGCCACCTGAGCGTCGAAGCAGCCGGGTTCGTGGACGCGGAGATGGCCGAGAGCGTGGACGGCCGGCTCGCGTTCTCCCGGTTCGTGGACGTGCTGGCCGGCAAGGTCAAGGCCGCCGACCCCGAGCTCGCCGAGCAGCGCGAGCGTGAGGCCGCGGAGCGTCAGTTCGCCCGGAAGTCCCGCAACACCGTGGAAGGGATGGGCACGTTCGTGGCCCGGGCACCGGTCGCGTGGGTGGTGGGGTTCGACGCGAGTGTCGACTACCTCGCCCAAGCGCTCCAGGCACTCGGTGACGGTGAGGATCTCGAGGCGCGGCGGGTGAAGGCGTTCGCGATCCTCGCGAACCCGATGCAGGCGGTCGAGCTGCTCGCGGCGTTCGCCGCCAAGCGTTCCGAGACGGCCGACGAGCCGCTCCCGATCGACGAGCACCGCGATGAGGAGGTGGCGGCGGGCGACGACGCCAACGACGACTCTTCCGAGCACACTCCCGACCTTTCAGCGGCGAGCACGGCCGACACCCCTGACGATGCGCCTGCTCAACCCACCGAGCCCGAGCTGTTCCCGCCGACCGGGTTCCCGACGTGGCTACGCGACCTCGTCCTCGGCCACAGGCCCGGCAAGGGCTACAGAGGAGTGAGTTGGTCCAAGCTGCTGCCGCGGGTGCAGATGTTCGTCCACGTCGCCCGCGAGACCCTCGAGGCCGGAGACGGTGTCACCAGGTGGGAAGGCCACGGCGCCCTCACGCTCGACTACCTACGCCGTCACGTCGCGCCGTTCCAGCACTGCACGATCCGCGAGGTCATCGACCTGGACGGACAAGAACCCGTGGACGCCTACGAAATACCAGCCCGACATAGACGGGCCGTGCATCTACGGACGCCGGCCGACTGCTTCCCCTTCGCCACCACCACCGGTGAGGTCGAGATCGACCACACGCAGGCGTACGACCCCACCAGCGGGGTCGCGGGGCAGTCGAGCCTGGACAACTACGGCCCCCTCGGGAAACGACACCACCGGGTCAAGACCCACGGTCACTGGCAGGTCGTCCAGCCGTTCCCTGGGGTGTACGTGTGGCGCGACGGCTACGGCCGGTTCCATCTGGTCGACCACACCGGCACCCGCACCGCCCAGCAAGAACTCGCCGCGCCGAAGAGCAGGCCCGTCTACATCGAGATCTACCGCACCCCCGGCGTCAACTACGTCCTGACCGCCTGACCGGCGCTCAGGCCCGGGACGCGGGGGTGTACCAGCCCGCCGAAGCGCCGGTCAGCTCGGTCCCGTCGCCGTCGTCGGTGGTGATCACGGCGACGCCCCACGCGGCGGGCACCGCGAAGGGGCGGTCGCCGAAGACGGTCACCGCGACCAGGTCGCCACGCCGGAACGCGAGCACGTCGTCGCGACCGGCCTCGAGCCAGGACAGGCCGGCGGCCGGGTCGATCTCACGACGGGCAGCCAGCGCCCGACGGTAGAACGCCAGCATGGACTGGGGATCCGCGTCCTGGCGGTCGACGGCGAGGTCCGCGAACCAGTCGGGCTGCGGCAGCCACGGCGTGCCCGTGGTGAAGCCGAGCCCGGGCTCGTCGACCCGCCACGGCAGTGGCACCCGGCAGCCGTCACGGCCGTGCTCGGTGTGCGCGGACCGCTCCCAGATCGGGTCCTGCCGGGACCCGGCCGGCAGGTCCTGCACCTCGGGCAGGCCGAGCTCCTCCCCCTGGTAGAGGTAGACGCTGCCGGGCAGCGCCAGCGTGAACAGCAGCGCCGCGCGGGCACGACGGCTGCCGAGGGCGACGTCGACGCGACCACGAGCCCGTGTCCTCAGCGCGTTGGCGTCCGGGCTGGTCATGGGCTCCCGCTCGACCAGGCCGTAGCGGGTCACGGCACGGTGCACGTCGTGGCTGTTGAGCGTCCAGGTCGGCACCCCCTCGACGTCGTCCAGCCCGGCCAGCGTCTCTTGCACCGAGGTGCGGAACGCGTCGGCCTCGAAGGGCTGCTGCATCAGGTCGAAGTAGAAGACCTGGTGCAGCTCGCCCGGCCGGATGTAGTCGGCGACGTCGCCCGGCGGCAGCCAGACCTCGCCGAGCAGCGTCAGGTCACGGCCGTAGGAATCCGCGACCGCACGCCAGCGCTTGAAGATGTCGTGCACGCCGGGCTGGTTCCACGAGTAGTGGTTCTCACCGTCCGGGTCCTCGAGGTCCGGCAGGCCCGCGGCCTTCACCATCGCGTAGGCGACGTCGATGCGAAAGCCGTCGATGCCACGCTCGAACCAGGTGGCCAGGACGTACTCGAAGGACTCGCGCACCTCCGGGTCGTCCCAGTTGAAGTCGGGCTGCGAGGAGTCGAAGCTGTGCAGGTACCACTGCCCGTCGTGGACCCGCGTCCACGCCGGACCGCCGAACGTCGAGCGCCAGTTGTTCGGTGGCTCTTCCCCGGCCGCCCCGCGACCGTCGGCGAACAGGAAGCGCTCGCGCTCCCGCGAGCCCGGCCCCGCGGCCAGCGCCTGCTGGAACCACACGTGCTGGTCCGAGCAGTGGTTGGGCACCAGGTCCATCAGCAGCCGCAGCCCACGTGCGTGAGCAGCGTCGCGTAGCCGCTCGAACGCCGGCAGGCCGCCGTACCGCTCGTCGACGGTGAGGTAGTCGGCCACGTCGTAGCCGCCGTCGCGGTCCGGCGACGGGTAGCAGGGGTTCAGCCAGACCGCGTCGACACCCAACGACGCCACGTGGTCCAGGTGCGCGGTGACGCCGTCGAGGTCGCCGGTGCCGTCACCCGTGGAGTCCGCGAAGGACTTCACGTAGAGCTGGTAGACGACGCTGGAGCGCCACCACGCGGGCGCGGAGGAGTCAAGCACTACGGACCTACTGTCACGTTGTCGAGGTTGATGGCGCCGGTCTCGCTGCTGCCCCGCCACACGACCACGCTGTGCAGCCCCGCGGTCAGGGTCACCGGCACTTGGAGGGTCACCCAGCTGTCCCAGGTCCCCTGCGCCGGGAAGGTGGGTACGGCGACCTGCCGGCCGTCCACGGCGACGATGCGGGTGGCGTTCGAGCCGCCGTTGCCGTAGCGCAGCGTGAGGTGGTAGCTGCCGGCCGTTGCGGCGTTGACGGTGAAGGAGACACCGCTGTTGGTCGTCGCGAAGTTGTCCACGAACCCGGTGCCGGTGTAGCCAGCGTGGTCGGTGCCGGTGGTGACCCCGGTGCGGACCGCGGTCTCGGCCTCGTAGCGGTTGGCGGTCGGGGTGGTGAACGTCCGGTCGACGTAGACCATGTCCCAGTTGGTCAGCGACGGCACCGTGAAGGACACGTAGCGGCCGCTCGAGTCGGTGCCGGTCGTGAACGACAGGCTGCTGCTCGCGCCGTGCGCGGTGTCGGGCGAAGCGACGCGGACCGCGGTCGGGTTCTCGTCCGGCCCGAGGTAGTACTTCACGGCGAGGTTGGTCTGCACCGGCGGCGTGGCCTTGCCGGCGTCACGCCAGGTGCCGTTGTTGCCCAGCAGGTTGACCAGGTGGATCACGTCGTCGGTGCTGGTCTTCTTGAGGTTGGTCCAGATCGTGTTGCCGGACGCGTCACCCGACGTGGTCTTGCCCGCGATCGACACGAACTGGGTGCCCGAGTCGACGGAGTGCACGTCCGGCCCGTAGAGCAGGTTCTCGTAGCCGGTGATGAAGTCGTAGTAGTCCTTCATCCAGGCGCGCAGCCCGTTGGACATCTGCTTGTTGTGGTCCGGGAAGTACGGCGCCGACAGCATCGAGTCACCCTGCGACATCTCGATGTGGCTCGCGCCGGAGGCGGCGATGACCGCGTCCTCGAGCTGCACCGAGGTGGTGTCGAGGGTGCCGAGCACCAGGTTGTCGAGGTTGACGAATCCGGTGTCAGTGCTCTCCTGCGAGATCGTCACGGTGTGGTTGCCCGCGGTGAGCGTCGGGGTGACCACGTCGGCGTCGTAGTGCCAGTTGTTCCAGTTGCCGTCGGTCGGCATCGTGACGCGACCGACGGTCGCGCCGTCGACCTTCACGGTGCGCGTCGCGTCACCGGCGGTGCCGTTGGCGTAGCGGAACACCAGGCTGTAGCGACGGGCCTCGGGCGCGTTGACGGTGAACGTGACCGCGTCACCGGTGTTGCCGTAGTTCGCCACGAAGCCGGTGCCGGTGTAGCCGGGGTGGTCGGAGGCGACCGTCAGGCCCGAGGTGCGCGAGGCCGACTCCGCCTCGTAGGTCGGGCCGGCGTCGTCCTTGGTGTTGGGGTAGGCCGCGATCACCGACGGGATCGCACCGGAGGCCAGCTGCTGGTCGTCGAGGTAGGACTTGATCGCCGCGTAGGTCTCGTGGTTGTCCCACAGCTCGCTGTAGAGGTAGTCGGTCTTCTTGCCGGCCGCGACGGTGTCGCCGCCGAAGCCGTCGACGGCGTTGATGCCGAGCACCTTGCCGGTGGCGCCGGCCAGCGCCGTACGGGTGGCGGAAACGAGCGAGGCGAGCCCGGCCGGGATGTCCACCGGGGTGCCCGAGGTGTCGGTCATCGCGCCCCAGTTGCCGAGTTGGTCCAGGTGCACGCCGTCGAAGCCCATGGTGTTGACCTCGTCGACGTACTTCGCGGTGATGAAGTTCTGCCAGGAGGTGTTGGCGGGGTTGAAGATGTAGAGGTTCGTGGCCGGCTGGTTGGGCTTCATCATGAACGCCCACGGCTGACCGGTGGACGCGTAGTTCAGCCCCCACGACGGCGAGACGCCGGAGACGGTCTGGTAGTCCTGCAGCGCCGCGTAGGACATCGTGTACGGCATCGCGGCGGCGGTGTGGTTGTGCACCGCGGTGATGTAGGTCTTCACCGTGTCCGGGGAGATCACGTCGCCGTTCCACGCCGTCCAGGTCGCCGGCAGGGTCCCGTCGGTGTTCTTCTTGACGGGGTTCTCGTGCCGCCACATCCAGTCGTAGAACTGCAGCGAGTTCAGATGGTAGTGGCGCACCAGGGTGGCCACGTCGTCCTCGGCGGTCGCCGCGCTGGTCCCCGCCGGGTAGCCGGTCAGTGCGCCGATCCGGGGGAAGTGCGTCCAGCTGCTGGAGACGTCGATCGCGGTCGCCGCGGTCGACGACCCGGCAGTGACCGAGACGAGGTAGCCCTGGAAGTCCGTGCTCGGCGGCGTGACGTTCCAGGTCACCGTGCTGGTGCCGTTCGCGGCCACCGTCGCCGGGACGGAGCCGGACGCGACCGTGGCACCGAGGTGCGTCACGGTGTAGGTCACGTTGCCCGACCAGGAGCCCGCGCCGGTGGACTCGTGCACGACCGCCGAGACCGTGACCGGGGCCCCGGGGGCGTAGCGCGCGTTGTTGACGTAGGCGTCGGTGATGCTCGGCGACCCGCCCGCCGCGGAGGCCGTGGGAGCGGCGCTCAGCAGGGCGGCGAGCACCGCCAGGCCCGAGAGGATTCCGGTGGTACGGCGCGGCAGGGTCATCGAGATCTCCTGGGTGCTCTAGCGGGACGGGGTGGTGGGCTCGACCAGCACGACCTGCCACTGGTGGGGAGCCGGAACGGTGGCGACGACGTAGTCGCCGTCGACGGACAGCTCCGCGTCACGGAGCGTGTGCTGGGAGTCGGGGTCGGCGTAGCGCACCCGCGGCAGCTCGGTGCCCATCCGGCGGATCCGCAGCCGGCCCTCCCCCGGGTCGCCCGGCTGGTGACGCGGCGCGTCCCAGCGGGTGTCGTCCTGGCCGGTCAGGTTGACCAGGTGGACGACGTAGCCGCGGTCGTCCGGCAGCTGGGTGATCCGGCGCCACACCGTGCCCGCGGTGGCCAGCTGCTCCACCTCGGTGCCGGCGTAGGCCACCTCGATGTCGTCGTTGTAGTCGGACGCGAAGCTCGAGGTCACCTCCACGATCCGCGGGTCGAAGAGCAGCTCGGCGTGCGCGACGGAGAAGTCGTACCAGCGGTGCAGCAGGTCGGCCGTCGACTGCTCGGTCGCGTGGTTGCGCACGTAGTAGGGGTCGACCAGGATCCGGTCGGCCTCCCCGCAGAGCAGGTGCGTGGCGCCGTGCGAGAACAGCGCGGCCATCGTGAAGCCGGTGGCGAGGTCCGCCGACGCGGCGGGAGCACTGTCGTAGACGTGCTGGTAGGCCGCGATCACGACCGGCTTGCCCCCGGCCTCGTGGCGGGCGCGGGTCACCGTCTGGGCGAGATGTCCCAGCCTCAGCTGGGGTTTCCAGACCTCGATGTAGACCGCGTCCTGCGGCGCGTGGGCGCTCGACCAGGTCGGGAAGTCGTTGACGTTGTTGAACACCAGCCGCGACTCGGGCAGCTCGGCCCGGACGCCCTCGATCATCGTGGTGAAGCTGCGCGCGACGTCGACGTGGACGCCGTCGGGACGGTGCGCACGCTTCGGGTAGCCGTACTGGTCGAGGTGGAAGCCGTCGAACCCGACCTGGGCGGTGGCCTGCGCCAGGTCGGCACGGAAGTGGTCGAGCCAGTCCGGCGCGGCCGGGTCCAGCACGAACAGGAAGTCACCCAAGGCGTACGGCGTCCCCGTCGCCGTGAGCAGCGCGTCGTGCTCCCACGTGGCCCACTCCTGCGGGCCGACGGCGTAGACAGCCGCGTAGCCGAGCGCGTCGGAGCCGACCTCGTGGCAGGCCTCGACGAGGGCCCGCACCGTGTCGAGCGAGACCGGCTGCCCGAGGGCGTCGGCGTACTGCTCTCCCCCGCCGAGCAGGTCGGCGTGCCGGTAGGCCCAGTCGTAGAACTGCACCCCGGTCAGGTGCAGCCGGCGCAGGTTGTCCTGCACAGCGGCGAGGTCGCGGCCGGGGCGGTAGTCGACAACGAAGCCGTAGCGGAGCACCGCGCGCTCGTCCTCGGTGACCTCGATGGCCGTGCGCGCCTCACCGAGCTCGACGGAGTAGCCACCGGCCGGCAGCCGCTCAAGGTCGACGATCCCGTCCGCGGCGACGTCGACCTGGCGGACCGGGTCGCCGAGGTGGCGGACCACCAGGGTCCCGGGGGCGGCGAGCGAGCGGACCTCGATCGCGACGGGGTGCTCGGGGCGGAAGCTGGTGCGGGTGGGCAGCAGCACGGTGGTCATGCGGTGTCCTGTCGGTCCGTGGGGAAGGACGCGGTCATCCCTTGACCGCGCCGCTGGTGAGGCCCTGCACGAAGTAGCGCTGGAAGACCAGGAACACCACGACGACGGGCACGATGGCGAGGGTGGAGGCGGCGAACACGACGCCCCACAGGGTGGAGTTCTGGCCCTGGAACAGCGCGATCGCGATCGGCAGCGTGCGCTTGGCCGGGGTGTTGATGATGGTCAGCGCCCAGGCGAACTCGTCCCAGCTGGCCAGGAACGTGAAGATCGTGCAGGTGGCCAGCGCCGGCTTGGCCAGCGGCAGGATCAGCCGCCAGTAGCGCACGAACGCGCCGGCGCCGTCGACCTGCATCGCCTGCTCGAGCTCGGCCGGGATGGCCTGGAAGAAGCCGCGCAGCAGGAAGGTGTTCAGCGACAAAGTCGATCCGATGTAGAAGAGCACCAGGCCCGGCAGCGAGTCGATCAGGTGGAGGTACTTCGCCAGCACGAACTGCGGGATGATCAGCATCATCGCCGGGATCATCAGGCCGAGCAGCAGCACCTTGAACATCGCCTCGCGGCCCGGGAACGAGAAGCGCGCGAACGCGTAGGCCATCATCGAGCTCAGCAGCAGCGAGCCAGCGGTGCTCGCGACCGCGACGACGACCGAGTTGAGGAAGTAGCGGCCGAAGTCCTCGGTGGCCCAGACGTGCCGGTAGTTCTCCAGCGTGGCCGGGTGCGGCACGAACTGCGGCGGGATGGTGAGCACGAACGTCTGGCTCTTGAACGACGTCGAGAGCATGTAGAGGAACGGCAGCACCATCACCGCGGCGCCCACCACGAGCAGCAGGTAGCGGGTGGTGGCGGCCGGAACCGTCGTACGCCTCATGCGAGGTCCTCCGAGTCGGTCCGGAACGCGCGCAGCTGGATCGCCGACAGCACGAACACCCCGAGCGTCAGCAGCACGGCGATCGACGAGCCGTAGCCGAAGTTCAGGTTCGTGAACGCCTGCTTGTACATGTAGGTGAGCAGCACCTGGGTGGCGTCGGCGGGGCCGCCGGCGGTCATCAGCAGCACCGAGATGAAGACGTTGAAGCCACCGATCACCAGCATCACGGTCACGAACGCGGCGGCCGGCCGGATCGCGGGCAGCGTGACCGCCCGGAAGCGGCCCCAGCGCCCGGCCCCGTCGACCTCCGCGGACTCGAGCAGCTCCTGGGGCACGCCCTGCAGGGCTGCCAGGAAGATCATCATCGACCAGCCGATGCCCTTCCAGATGCCGAGCGCGGAGACCGCGAGCATCCCGGTCCAACGCCCCGAGAGCCAGGACGTGTCGTGGCTGGTGACGTGGGTGACGTCGTGGAGCATCCAGTTGACCAGCCCGCTGTCGGCGAAGAGGTACTGGAAGAGCAGCGAGACGACGACCCAGCTGGTGACCACCGGCAGGTAGAACAGCACGCGGAACAGGGCGCGGCCGCGGGCCTTGTTGTTCAGCAGGGTGGCCACGAACAGCCCCAGCACGATCTGCGGGGGCACCGTGACCGCCATGTAGAAGCCGCTGTTCTGCAGGCCGCGCCAGAACACCGGGTCGGCGAACGCCGTGCGGTAGTTGTCGAGGCCGATGAACGTGCTGGTGGCCCCGGCGATCACGTTCCAGTCGTAGAAGCTCATCTGGAACGCCTTGACCATCGGGTAGACGGTCAGCAGCACGAAGAGCGCGAACCCCGGAGCCAGGAACAGGTACGGCGTCAGCGAGCCCTTGCGGACCCGTGACCCACCGGCCGCGGACACAGTCCGCGGCTCGGTGGTCTCCAGCACGGCGGTCATCTCTGCCTTCGGGTCAGCTGGTCTGCGTGAGCAGGCCGTCGATGGTCTTCGCGGCGTTGTCCAGCGCCTGCTGGACGGTCTGCTTGCCCTGGAAGGCCTTGGTCAGCTCGTCCTGGAGCGCCGTGTCGATGGCCGGGGCCTGCGGCACGGACGGGCGGGGACGGGCGGTCGCGAGCTGGGTGATGAACGGCGCCAGGTCGGGGTTCTGCGACGCCTCCTGGTCACCGAGCGACTTGACCACCGACATCTGGCCGGTCTTGGCCATCGCCAGCTGGAAGTCCGCGCTCTGCGTGAAGGCCAGGAACTTCATGGCCTCCTTCTGGTGCTTCGACGCGGTGGTCATGTTGATGTCCTCGCCACCGACGACCGAGACCGAGCCACCCGGGCCGGCCGGGACCGGGGCGTAGGTCGGCTTGAAGTCGGGGTACTGGCCGGACCAGACGCCGGTCATCCACGGACCGTCGAGGATCGTGGCGTAGTTGCCCTTCGGCAGGCCGTCGGAGGTCTGCACCGCGCCCTTGTTGCCGATGATCAGGTTCGGGATCGCACCCTGCTTGTAGAGGTCGAGCAGCATCTGCACGCCGGCCACGCTCTGCGGGCTGTTCAGGTAGCCGGTCGCCTTGGTGAGGTCGTCGTTGGTGACCGAGCCGCCCGCGGACCAGATCCACGGGTAGACGTTCCAGCCCTGCAGACCACCGTCGGCGAAGACCGAGATCTTCTTGGCGGCCAGCTTCGGCGCGTCGGCCTGGAGCTCCTCGAACGTCGAGGGCGGCGCGGTCAGGCCGGCCTTCTTCAGGGTGGCCGGGTTGGAGATCTGGACCCGGGTGTTGGTGTCCAGCGGCAGGCCGTAGTAGTGGCCGTCCCACTTGTTGGTGGCCAGGCTGCCCGGGTAGTTGTCGGCCGCGAGCTTGTCGAAGCCAGGCATCGAGCCGTCGAGCTGGGCGTAGACCTTGAGCGCCGCGAACTTCGGCACCCAGCCGATGTCGGAGCGGACCAGGTCGGGCAGCTCGCCGGCGGCGGCGCTCGTGGTGAGCTTCTGCAGCAGCGAGTCGTAGGGCATGTCGACGTACTTGATCTTGATGCCCGGGTTGGCCTTCTCGAACGCCGGGATGATCGTCTTGTTCAGGGCGTCGGTCTGGGTCGAGTTGCCGCCGTTGCCGTAGGTGCCCCAGAAGGTCAGGGTCACCGGCTTGCCGGACGACGACGCGTTGTCGGCGCTGCTCGAGCCCGAGCACCCGGACAGGGCGAGCGCGGCCAGGGCCGCGACGCTCAGCAGCTTGGTGGTACGACGTGCCATGGTCTCTCCTCGAAGAGATGTCGAGCCGGCGGACAACGCTGCCCGTCGGGTGCTGCGGTGGAGCGCCCCGCTGGCGCGGGGACGAAGGGGGGTGCCAGGCGCCGTACTCATGCGGAGACCTGGTCGGTGAGCTCGCCGAGCGAGCGCAGCACGCCGGTGCGGATCATGGTCGCGGCGGCGCCGCGGGCCCAGATCTCGTCCGGCAGGGGGCGCACGATCACCGTGCAGTCGGTGCCCGTGCTGGAGAAGGCGTCCGCGTCGATCTCGCTGCGGAGCGCGTCGATGAAGAGGTCGGAGGCCGCCACGCCCTCGCCGGAGAGGATCAGCAGCGGCGGGTTGAGCAGGTTGAGCAGCGTGGTCAGGGCCCGGCCCAGCGCCACGCCTGCGTCCCGGAAGACCTGGCGGGCGTCGTCGTCACCGGCGTGCGCGTCGGCGACGACCTGCGAGACCCGGGTGACGCGACGGCCCGAGGCCCGCGACATCGCCGCCACGATCGCCTGGTCGCCGACCACGGCCTCGAGGCAGCCGCGCTTGCCGCAGTGGCAGCGCGGTCCCTCCGGGTCGACCACGATGTGCCCGAACTCGCCGGCAGCCCCGCTCACCCCGCGCCAGAGCCGGCCGTCCAGGACGAGCGCGCAGCCGACGCCGAGGCCGATGGTGACCAGCGCGAAGCTGGTGAAGGCGCTGCCGGCGCCGAACCACTGCTCGGCGACACCGAGCGTGTTCACGTCGTTCTCGATCACGGCCGCGAGCCCGAGCCGCTCCTCGACCATCGCCTTGAGCGGCACCCGGTGCCAGCCCAGGAACGGCGCCTCGACGACGACCCCCGTGGTGCCGTCGACGTGGCCGCCGACCCCGATGCCGATCCCGAGCAGCCGGTCGCGGGCGGCCGGGGAGCTCTGCAGCAGCGTCGAGGTCATCTCCTCGATCGCCGAGACGACCCCTTCCGGGCTGGTGTCGGCGTAGCGCAGCCGGTGCGAGGACTGCACCTCGGCGTACATGTCCGCGACGACCCCGACGACCTCGTGCTCCATCAGCTTGATGCCGACCGCGTAGTGCCGGGTGGCCTCGACCTGGAGCGGGATCTGCGGGCGTCCGGGGACGCCGGCCTCGGGGACGTTCTCGACCAGGTAGCCGTGGCTGAGCATCGGCTTGACCAGCTTGGTCACGGACGCCGCCGAGAGACCGGTCAGCCGCGCCGCGTCGCGTCGCGACAACGGCCCGCGGGTCAGCACGGTCTCGAACAAGGCGCCGAGGTGGTGCTCCCGGCTGCCGACCGTGTCGCTCGGCTCGGTACGGCGCGGGGTCATCGGGAGCCTTTCGGACGTCGGAGTGGGGCGCTGCAGAACCTAGGTCCATTGATTTCGCGCGTCAAGTAACTCCGCGAAATGTCCTCGTAAATGTCCGGACAACCCCGACTTCGCGCTGGATCGTGCCGCGCGTTGCTTGACCAGATGAATTAACCGGGTCCAGACTCACGCACGCTTCGTCCCCACCCCAGCACTCCCCCCGCCCTCCCCCCAGGACCCTGGAGACCCCATGAGACGTCCCCGGCTCGCCTCGCGCGCGCTGGTCGCGCTGACCCTGGTCGTCGGCTCGGCCGGCGCGCTCGCCGCCGGCACCGCCCCCGGCGCCACCGCCGCAGGCCCGACCGCGCCCAGCACCGAGACCGCCCGCAGCCTGTACCTGAACAACTGGACCGACACCTCGGCCCTGTGGATGGCGCCGCAGCTCGCCCAGACCGACGGCAACACGCAGTACGGCCCCCGGCTGGCGGAGCTGCACTACTCCCCCAACGGCGCCGCGGCGTCCTCGGCGGTCAACCAGATCAAGGACTACACCGGGTTCTTCCGCGACGAAACCCACGGGACGAAGCTGGACCAGGTCCACAACTTCGGCGCCGCGACCGGCTACCTCGACTCGGGCGGCGTGCTGCGCAGCGACTACGGCCCCTACAACGGCACCGCGACCAGCGTGTCCATCTCGCGCAGCTATGCGTTCGTGCCGAACCAGCACTTCATCGTGGCCCAGTACAGCCTGCACAACCCGGGCACCTCGTCGGTGACGATGAACATCCTGGACTCGCTGCACCTGAACAACACCGGCTCGGCCGGGCAGAACGTGCACGCCACCTGGGACGCCACCCGCAACGCCGAGGTCGTCGACATGTCGGCGAGCGGCCAGTACCAGCTCGTGCTCGGCTCGTTCGGCGCGCCGACCGGGCATCAGGTCGGTGACGACACCGTCTCCACGCTGACCTCCCCGACCGTCGCCCCCTGGTACACCTTCGACAACAACGGCACGCTGTCGAACAACAACAGCGTGACCGCCATGGACGTCGACGTCGCCATGAACAAGCAGGTCGCTGTGCCGGCCGGCGGCACCGTCACGCAGTCGTTCTACCTGGCGATCGCGGACACCCAGGCCAAGGCTCTCGCGGCCGCGGACACCGCCCGCGCACAGACCGGCGACTACTGGGTCAACAGCACGACGACGTCCTACACCAACTGGCTCAACGCCGGGCTGCGCACCACATCCGGCTTCAGCGACACGGGGCTGTCGACCGCCTACGACCGGGCACTGGTCGCGATGAAGCAGTCCCAGAGCCCGGTGCTCGGCGTGTGGCCGGCCGCGACGAACCCGATCGCCTACGGCTACAAGAGCTGGGTCCGCGACTCCGCCGTGACCGCGATGGCCATGGACGCCGCCGGCCACCACGCCGAGGCCGACAAGTACTTCCGCTGGCTGGCGGGCGTGCAGTACGCCGACGGCTCGTTCGGGACGACGTACGACACCTGGACGGGGCAGCACGTGAGCTTCGTCGAACCGGAGCTCGACAGCGTCGGGATCTTCCTGATGGGCTGCTACCGGCACTGGCAGATGACCGGGGACACGACGTTCCGCGACGCGGTCTGGCCGCAGGTGCAGAAGGCCGCCAACTTCGTGAAGAACGGGCTGTCCGGCAACGGCCTCGGGCCGCAGGACGCCTCCATCTGGGAGGAGACCCAGGAGTACAACACCTTCACGCAGGCGCTCTACATCACCGGCTTGTGGTCCGCCGAGGCGATCGCGCAGAGCAAGGCCGACACCGCGGACGCGGACGCCTGGAGCGGCACGGCGGGCTCCATCGCGACGGCGCTGCAGCGGTCCTCGCTCAACTCGCCGGCGGGGCTGTGGAACTCCCCCGACGGCTACTTCAACCGCGCGGTCAACTCCGACAACACCGGGCGCACGACGGTGGACTCGTCCTCGGACATGCTGATGGTCTCCGGGGCGGTCGACCCGGCCAGCAGCCGGGCCGTCTCGCACCTGTCCAAGGTCCTGGCCACGCTGACCCACGACGGCTACGGGATCGCGCGCTACACCGGCGACAACTTCTACTACACCTCGCCCTACAGCCCGGCCGGCAACGAGGCCGGGGCCGCGGAGCCGTCCTGGCCGCAGATGACCATGTACGCCGCGCTGACCAACGTCTACACCGGCAACCTGGCCGCGGCACTGCCCCGGCTGACCTGGTACGCCAGCCGTACTGCGGTGGGCTACATGCCTCCCGGCGAGGCGGTCTCCAACATCACCCAGAAGCCGATCATCTCCACGATGGTGGAGCCGGTGACGGGCGCCTGGTACGTGCTGGCGGCGCTCGCCTACACCGGTCAGACGGACACCCGGGTCTACGCCCCGGTCAGCGACGCGGGCGCCCAGGCCGGGCTGACCGTGCGCGCCGGCACCACCGGTGACTGGCCGCAGTGGGACCCGATCCCCTACTTCGTCTCGAAGGTCGGCGACGAGACCAGCGGGGTGTCCACCACCGACATCAAGAACGTCGCGGTGGCCAACGACGCGTCGAACATCTACGTGCGGGTCGACAACGCCAGCGGCGCGCTGCCCGGCTTCGACACCACTCCCCGCTTCGCGGTGAACGTCTACGCCGGGGACTACTCCGGCAACGCCGGGACGGCGACCTCCAGCACGGCGATGTACGGGAGGGCGCTGTCGCGACCGGCCGCCTACATGGTCGGGCGCTGGTCGGACTCCACGAACTACTCCCACTTCAAGGTCGTGGGCGGTGCGTGGACCGCGGACTCGACGATCAGCTCGGTCATCGCGCCGCAGTGGGACCCGGCGACCGGGCGGATCGAGGTGGCGATCCCGCGCAGCGCGCTGACCAGCGGGGCCGCCAACGACAACGCGATCGTGCCGATCACGATCGCCCTGGTGCGGCAGAACCCGTCGACCCTCGCCTGGAGCGAGGACGACACGATCACGCTGCGCTACAAGCTGACGCCGCCGAGCACCGCCTGGACCTACGGCAACGTCCGCTGACACACCCATAGCAGCACAGGAGCCCGGGCGCACCAGCGCCCGGGCTCCTGCGCGTCAGGGTTCAGAGGCGGACCGCGGCCCCGGTCGACGCGGACTCGTAGACGGCGAGGACCGCACGCAGCGTGTCGGTCGCGCTCGCCACCGTCACGTGCGGCTCACGCCCGGTGCGGACCGCGTCGACGAAGTCGGCGAACTGGAGGTCGTGCGCGTCGGAGACGGCCGTCGGGTCGGACCCTGCGGCCGCGCCCGACACTCCTTGCTGCACGGGGTTCCCGGCACCGTCGGACGTGCGGAACTCGACCAGCCGGTCGTCGTCGATCACCGCCGAGCCCTGGCTGCCGTGCACCTGGAGGCGTGCGGTCAGTCCGGGGTAGGCGGCGGTGGTGGCGTGCAGGACCCCGAGCGCCCCGCTCTCGAAACGGAGCGTCGCGACGGTGGTGTCCTCGACCTCGATGTCGTCGTGCGCCAGCCGGCCTGCCAGGGCGTGCACCTCGACCGGTCGGCCGAGCATCCAGACCAGCAGGTCGAGCGTGTGGATGCCCTGGTTCATCAGGGCTCCCCCGCCGTCGAGCGCCCAGGTGCCACGCCAGTCGCCGGAGGCGTAGTAGGCGTCGTCGCGCCACCACGCGACGCTTGCGAGCCCCGAGGTCAGCGTGCCGAACCGGCCGGACCGGACCGCGTCGTGGACCGCCAGCGACGACGGGTCGAAGCGGTGCTGGCTGATCACGGTGGCGGTCAGCCCGGTCTGCGCGACGGCCTCGACGAGCGCGTCGGCGGCCTCCGCGGTCACGTCGACCGGCTTCTCCACGACCACGTGCTTGCCCGCCCGCAGCGCCTGGACCGCCAGCGACGCGTGCGCCCCGCTCGGCGTGCAGACCGCGACCGCGTCGACGTCGTCACGCGCCAGCGCCTCCTCGAGCGAGGACACCGCAGTGCCGCCGTACTCCTCGGCGACGGCGCGGGCGGAGCCGAGGACCGGGTCGACGGCGACGACGAGCTCCGCTCCGGGCGTACGGCGCACCGAACGGGCGTGCACCCGGCCGATCACCCCGCAGCCGACGACGGCGAAACCCAACGGCTCGGTCATGCGAAGTCGATCCCTTCGGAGGTGAGCTGGGCGGTGAAGGCGGCGTGCGCCTTGGTGAACAGGTCCGCTCCGGAGAACCCGCCGAACGGGCCGGCAGCGGCGAGGTGCCGGCTCCAGGGAGAAGAAGCCGTCGAAACCGTCAGACCTCAACGCACGCAGGGTTTCCAGCGTCTCGCCGTCACCCTCCCCTGCAGGCACGACCTCACCGGTCGCCAGCAGCGCGTCCTTGATCTGCATGTAGGCCAGGTGCGGGCGCAGCATCGCGTAGCCCTCGGTGAACGGCCGCACGCCGCACTGCACGAAGTTGGCGGCGTCCCACGCCAGGCGCAAGGAGGCTGATCCGACGGACTCGACGATGTCGAGGCAGCGCTCAGGCGTGTCGCCGTAGATGCCCTTCTCGTTCTCGTGCAGCAGCACCACGTCACGGCCCTCGGCGGCCGCAGCGAGCGCGCTCATCCGGCGGAGCACCTCGTCGCGGTGCCGATCGGGGTCGTCGCCCGCGGGCACGAAGAACGAGAACAGCCGCACGTAGGGCGCGCTGAGCTGCTCGGCCCGGCGCAGGGCGGTCTGGTGCCGGCGGAGGTGCTCGTCGAGGTCGTCGTCGACCTTGACCTTGCCGATCGGCGAACCGATCGAGGAGACGGCGATGTCGTGGTCGGCCAGCAGGCGTCGTGCCTGCTCGACCTGGTCGTCGTCGAGGTCGAGGACGTTGACCCCCCAGGCGCTCCGCAGCTCGAGGTGACGCACCCCGAGCCGGTCCAGCACCGCGCACTGGGTGGCGAGGTCGTCAGCGATCTCGTCAGCGAATCCCGAGAGGGTCCACACGTCAGGCAGCCTCCAGCGCGGACGTGAGCAGTGCGACGAGCGCCTCGAGCTGGACGTCCGCCGAGGCCGAGATCTCCTCGTCGGAGCCGTCGAGGGCGCGGGCGGCGATGCCGGCCTTGCTGTCGATCAGCTCCGCGATCCGGGTGTCGATGGTCTGCGCGGCGATGATCCGCCACGCGGTGACCGGCTCCGACTGGCCGATGCGGTGCACCCGGTCGATCGCCTGGGTCTGCTCGGCGTCGGTCCAGGACAGCTCCGCGAGCACCATGTTGGAGGCGACCTGGAGGTTCAGGCCGACACCCGCGGCGGTCAGCGAGCAGACCACGACGGCGACGTCCGGGTCGTTGACGAAGGCGTCGATGTTCTTCTGGCGGACCTTCGGGGTCTGGTCGCCACGGATCGAGGCGAACTTGATGCCCCGCTTGGCGAAGGTCTCCTCGGCCTCGTCCATGACATCGACGTGCTTGGCGAAGAAGACCACCTTGCCGACGCTGCGCGCGAGCTGGGCCGCGTAGTCGGCGGCCAGCCCGGCCTTGGCCTGGCCGATCCGGCGCATCATCCCGAAGACGTTCTCGCCCGTGTTCGTCGTGGTGTCCTCGCGCTCCCAGGTCGCCACCCGGCGCACCAGCTCGTGGTCGATGCCTTCGACCACGATGCCGGAGGTGCGCGCCTCGAGCGCGCTCTCGTAGCGCTTCACGAGCCGGCGGGCCAGCTCCTGCTCGGCGGCGCGGACCGAACGCCCGGCCTCGTCGTCGAGCTCGACCGGCAGGTCCGCGACCCGGCGGGCCGGGATGTCGGAGGCCACGTCGACCTTGCGGCGGCGCACGATGCCGAGGTCGACGACGCTGCGGCGGGCCGCGGCGTAGAAGCCCGGGTCCATCGGGGTCAGCCCCGACTCCTCGAGGGAGTCCATCAGCTCGGCCAGCGGGTGCTTGTCGTTGATCCAGCCCAGGAACTGCCAGATCGCCCGGAAGTCCTCGATGTCGTTGATCAGCGGCGTGCCGGTCAGCGCCATCAGCAGCGGCTTCGCCATCCGCGAGCGGATCCGCTCGGACAGGTGCAGCACGTTCTGCGAGCGCTGCGAGGTCTTGTTCTTGATGAAGTGCGCCTCGTCCACGATCATGCCGCGGAAGCCGAGGTCGCCGAGCCAGCCGACGTGCCGGTCGAGCACCTCGTAGTTGACGACCACGATGTCGGCGAAGCCGTCGATCGAGTCGCCGTCACCGTGGATCACGGTGGCGGGCCGGTTGGGGGTCCACAGCCCGGCCTCGCGCGCCCAGTTGGTCTTCACGACGTTGGGTACGACGACCAGCAACGGGTAGGCGTCGGCGGCCTGCGCCGCGAGCAGCGCCTGGGCGGTCTTGCCGAGACCCGGCTCGTCGGCGAGCAGGAACGTGCGGTGACCGGCGGCGGCCGCGGCGACGACCTTGGCCTGGTGCGGCATCAGCTCGAGGGCCCCCGGGATCGAGACGTGGGCCGGGTCGGGCAGCGGCATGCACACGGGGGCGCCGCTGCCGCCGTACTCGAAGGAGCGGAAGAGCGGGCCGAGCAGCTCCCACCCGGCGAGCCGGCGCGGCTGCTTGCTGGCCTGGCCGGCGGCGGAGAAGTCCGGGACGAGGAACGGGTTCGCGAGCTGGCGGGCGACCACCGACTGCGGGACGACGCGGCGCGCGGACGGCGGCGGGGTGTCGGTCGGCAGCGTCGGCGCGACCTCCTCGGGGATGTCCTCGAAGCCGGCGGCCACGAGCATCTCCCGCTTGAGGGAGCGCCCGGCGTCGGAGATCACCGCGTCCTCGGCGAGCAGCTGGAACAGCGAGGTGTCCCGGGCCGCGGTCTGGGCCAGGATCGTGGCGATGCCGTCGAGCCGCTTCAGCTCCTCGCCGCGGCGAGCCTCGGTGGTGCTCGTGTCGGCCTTGATCCGGGCGCGCTCCTCGCGCACCAGGAGGGCGACCACCTGGAACTTGGTGCGCACCTGCGGCATGGCGGAGCGCTTCTCGACGGCGCTCTCCACCTCGCGGACGGCACGGGCGAGCACCGGGATGATGCCCTCGTTGTCGTTGCGGGCACGCCGCTGGTTGCGCTGGGCGGGACGGCGTGCGCCCGCCTGACGCTGCTGGCCTCGTCGAGCCAAGGACTCCTCCTCTGGAGCGCCGGCTGCGTCCGCCACGGGTCCTGCACCCGTGCACGGCCCCACAACCGGAGGCGTTCGGACGTCCAGCGGAACGAACCGGGGCCCGCACCGCGACGTTGCCCGGCCCCACGGATCTGTGACAGATCGACGTGTGCACGTCCTCGGACGAGGAACGGGCGGTCGGGGGCCGGTGGTCCGTCGAGTGTAGCGCGCGGGCACCCCCGGGACCGGCAGACCCCCGCGTACGGCGATCCGCCGTCCCCGCGCGGGGTGGGGCTGGACCACCCGTCCGGGCCGGGACAGGACCCCGGCGCCGGGTTCACACTGGGGGCAGCGACTCGTGGAGGTGGCTGATGCGGATGGCACTGTGGGGGCCGGGCGACCGGACCCAGAACGTCGACCTGCTGGTGATCTTGGTGTTCGTCCTCGGCGGCCTCCTGACGATCACCACCATGCTCGTGATCGCCGCGGCGGTCCTCGGCGCCCCCTGACGGTCAACGACCGGTCAGCGGGCGCCCCAGACGTCGTACCCGAACCCACGGGCCCGGGCGGCGTAGCCGAGCGGCCGCAGCCCGAACGCGTTCTCGATGCTGCGCAGCAGCCCGTAGTGGTTGTAGGCGGTGTCGTTCCACGATCCCGCGGCGATGTGCGGTGACAGCAGCACCGCGCCGGTGCGCCCGCCACCGGGGCCGAAGATCCCGGGCAAGGGCGAGTTCGGGCCCGGCCCCTCGCCGCAGCACGCGTCGGCGCCGCTCGTGCTCTCGGTGTCGGCCTCGTCGAAGGTGATCACGAGCAGCCCGTTGCGCCGGTAGGCCGGCGACGCCAGGATCCGCGGCACCCACCGCTCGAGCCAGGTGTTCGCCGAGCGCAGCCCGCCCGGACGTCCGTCGACGCAGGGGCTGTCGTGCCCGTCGCTGCACAGGTCCGGGGTGATGTAGGTCAGGTTGGCCGTCGTCCGCACCGCTCCCAGGTCGCCGCGGAGCCGGCGCAGGTCCACGACGTGGCGACGGCAGGTCGGACGGTCCCGGATGCTGCGGAAGTAGACGAACGGGTTGTGGCGGGCGGCGTACTCGTCGCCGACCTTCGCCTTCTGGGTGCCGTCCACCGTGTCGTCGGCCGGGTGCCTGCACGACCTGCCCATGCCCTGCATGTAGGCCTTCCACGTGAAGCCGCGCGCCTCGAGCTGGTCGGCGACGGTCTTCACGTGCGCGGGGTAGACGCACCCGGTCCCGACGGCCTGCCCGGGCGCCACCGTGGCGACCTGGCGGAACCGGGAGTAGACCTGGCAGTCGCCCTGGGTCTGCGGGTTGGGGCCCTGCCCGCTGATCTGGGCGAGGTAGTTGGGCAGGCTGTTGTGGGCGGTGCCGTAGTACTGCGTGAGCAGCTGGCCGCGGGACCGCAACGTCCGGCTCAGGTAGGGCGCGGCCGAGTGCGGCCCGAACGTCTCGTCGTACCCCTTGTTCTCGAGGTTGACGACGAAGACGTGCCGGATCCGCGGCGGCGGGACGGCCGCGCCGGCGGGGGCGACAACGGCCAGCAGGGCGGCGAGTACGGCGACCACGAGGGTCGCGACCAGGGTGCGTCGGTTCTCAGTCACCGTCGCCCTCCCCCGGAGCCACGGTCAGGCCGTCACGGAGCGGGCGGCAGGCGCACGGGCGTCCTTCCGCCCAGGCACGCAACGCCTCCGGCCGGATCCCGCCCCGGTCGAGCAGCTCGGCGACCAGCGCCGGCGGCATGCCCGCGTCGGGGTGGGTGGCCTGCCAGATCTGGGCCTCGAGGACCGGCCCGGCGACGTCGACGACGCGCAGGTCGATCGGCACCGCGGCGGCCGTGCCGGGCTGCGGGTCAGGGTTCTTCTCGTCCATCGGGTAGGTCGGGGTGCGGAACGTGAACGGCGTGTAGTCCGGGTGCGAGGTGAACAGGTCGTAGGGCACCGCGGCGTCCTGGGTGTAGGACGACAGCGGCCGCAGCCCCAGGATCAGCTCGATCGTGTGCAGCACCGAGGCCTGGCTGACGTGCAGCGAGGACAGCGCGGCCTTGCGGGCGTAGGGCGAGGCGACCAGCAGGATGTTGCGGTGCCCGTCGCGGTGGTCGAGGCCGTCCTGGCTGTCGTCCTCCACCACGAAGACCGCCGTGCTCCGCCACTGCGGCGTGTGCGAGAGGTAGTCGACGAAGCGGCCGACGGCGAGGTCGTTGGTCGCCACGTGCGCCGACGGGCTCTTCTTGCCCGGGGCGGTGCCGTCGGTGTGGTCGTTGCCGAGCACCGCGTACATGAACTGCGGGAGCCGGTCGGCGGCCACGAGCGGGGCCAGCGACTGCTCGACCTCCTTCTCCTTGTCGACGTCGGAGACCGAGGTCAGCGACAGGTTGGCGCCCAGGTTCTCGTCGAACGAGGCCGCCGACTGGCCGTCGTACGCCCCGCCCGGCTTGGCGCACCGGGCTCCCGGCGCGGCCGTCGTGGTCGGCGTCTGGGTGGTGGCCAGGCCGACGAGCTCACCGAAGTTGCGGAACGTCTTCTGCTGGCGGGCCAGCTGCTGGAACACCGCCCCGCAGCGCGGGTAGACGACCGGCGCGGTCGGGTCGTAGGGGTGGTTGCGCGAGGAGTAGTAGTGCAGGTAGCTCTTCTCGGTGTAGTCGCTCGAGACGCCCTCCGCCGTCCAGTGGTGCCCCTGGATGCTCGCCTCGCCGTCGCTGTAGAAGTTCTGCGACAGGGCGAAGCGACGGGCCAGGGCGTGGATGTTGGGGGTCACGGTCCGGCCCTGCGCGTCGCGCTCGGGGAACTCGGTGAACGCCGGCTCGACGTCGGCGTCCGGTCGGCGCAGGTCACCGAAGACCTGGTCGAAGGTGCGGTTCTCGCGCACGATCAGCACCACGTGCTTGATGGGGCTGTGGCCGGCACGCGCCAGCGTCGGGATCGGTGAGTCGGCGGGACGGAGCCGGTCGGTCCGCGTCGGGTAGAGCAGGTTCGACCGGGCCCGCGCGGTCCAGGCACGCAGCGTGTCGGCCGAGGGCCGCGCTACCGCCGTGAGCAGGCCGTGCCGCTTGTTGACGATGTACTGCTGGTGGCTGGTGATCGGGGCGCCGCCCAGGCCCTTCGCCGAGGCGACCAGCAGCTGGCCGCCGACCGGGCCGGCCAGCGCGGTGGGGTAGGCACCCGCCGGGACCGAGCCGACCAGGTGCAGCCGTGCCGGCACGATCGTGGTCCCGCCGCTGCGGAACACCTGGACGGCGTTGTCGCCGGCGTTGGCGACGTAGACCGTGCCCGTCCGGTCGTCGACGCTCACCGCGTCGGGCGTGGAGCCGTTCGCCTCGCCGGGGACCAGGTGGGTCGAGAGACGTCGTACGACGGTGGGCGAGGTGCCACCCAGGGCCAGCACGGAGAGTGAGTCGTCGTTGGCGTTGGCGACGAAGAGCCGGCGCCCGCGGCCGTCGACGGTGAGCGCCACGGGGTGGTCGCCCACCGGGGTCGTGGAGGTCACCGCACCCGTGGCGGTGTCGATCCCGACCACGGCGTTGAGGCCCTGCGCGGCCACGTAGGCCCGGGAGCCGTCCCTGCTGACGGCCACTGCCTCGGGGTAGGCGGCAGCGGGCTGACCGGCGCCGCCGAGCGTGGTCTCCCACAGCAGCGCGCCGGTCGCGGTGGACAGGGCCGCCACGGTGGAGCCCTGCTCGTTGGTGACCAGCACCGCCGAGCCGTCGGGAAGCACGCCCAGGCCGCGGCTGTAGGCGGCCGCGTCGCCGACCATGGGGGCGCTGCCGGGGATGCCGCCGTTCTGGCTGCCGGGGACGGTCGGCGCACCCGCGCGCAGCGAGCTCTTCCACCGGTGCGCCAGGGTGAGCCGGCCCGCGGAGACGGCGTAGTCGTAGACCTGGTCGTTGCCCCCGCCGGTCGCGTAGAGGTGCCGGCCGTCGCGGCTGAACGCGAGGCCCGACTCGTAGAACGTGGACGTGCCGGGCTCGTGGTCCTTGACCGTCTGCAGCACGTGTCCGCTCGCGAGGTCGACCACCTGCAGTGACTCGTCGCTCTGCTGCGGGAGCCCCTCCCCCTGGCCGCTGTTCGCGACGACCACCGTGCGGTGGTCCGGGGCGACGGCCATCGCGGTCGGGAAGTCCCCGACCGTCGTACGGCGGCCGACCGGGTTCACCAGCCGCCCGCTGACCAGCGAGGTGCCCTCGGCGTAGGCCCCGGTGGGGCTGGTGGGCGTCACGTGGTGGAGCCGGTCCGACTGGGCCGGCGCGGTCTGCGCGACGACGGCCGCACCCAGCGCCGCGGCGGCGGCGGCGCACGCCACCAGCCTGCGGGTCGGACGGCGTTCTGGCAGGGGCATGGCATCTCCTCGGGGCGCAGGTGCGTCCTCACGCACCGCCCCCTCAACGGCCCGCCGGCACCCCGGTCACGGCCACGAACCCGTTGTTCCGCCGTTGTTCACCGCCGGCGTGGGAGGGGTCACACCACCGAGCCCGGCTCCTCCGGGTCCAGCCGGTAACCGAAGCCGCGCAGTGTCGTGATCGCCGGTACCCGCGCGGGCGGCTCGTGCCGCTGCGCCTCGTCGGCCAGCTTCTGGCGGAGCGCAGCGACGTGCACGTCCAGCGTCTTCGTGGAGCCGAACCAGTGCTCGTCCCAGACGTCGGCCATCAGCTGCTCGCGGGTAACCGCCACACCGGCGGTGCGGACCAGCCGGACGAGCAGGTCGAGCTCCTTGGGGCGCAGCCCCAGCTCGGCGCCGCGCAGCAGGCAGCGGCGGGCACCGACGTCGATGACGAGGTCATCGACCTCCAGCGGCCGCGCGGTCACCTCGTGGGAGCTGCCGCGACGCAGGTGTGCCCGGACCCGGGCGAGCAGCTCCGCCATCCGGAACGGCTTGACCAGGTAGTCGTCGGCGCCGGACTCGAGCCCCGACACGACGTCCATCTCGTCGCGACGGGCGGTCAGCATCACCACCACACCGTCGGGCTGCAGGCCCTTGAGCGCGCGGCACACGTCCACACCGTCCATGTCGGGCAGGCCGAGGTCGAGCAGGCACAGGTCGAACCCCTCCTGCGCCGCGACCGTCACCGCCTCCGCACCCGTCAGGCGCCACAGCACCTGGTGCCCGTCCGCGCGCAAGGCGTCGTCGAGCATCTGCCCGATCTTCTGGTCGTCCTCGACCACGAGCACCCTGGTCACGCTTCGAGACTAGAGCCCGCGCAGGTGCTCGCGGGCGTGCCGACGCGCGTGCGCGGTGACGGAGGCCCAGGCCACGCCGATCGTGGCCGCTGCCGTCGCGACCAGCGCGACCAGGTAGGCCCACGGCACGGCGAGCGTCGCCGGCGGCGGGTCGAACACCCCGGTCAGCACCGTGACGAGCAGCACCGACAGCGCGCCGCCGGCGACGACGCCCAGGAGCACGCCCACGACGACCACGAACAGCGGCTCGCCGCCGAGCAGCCGGCGCACCTGCCCACGCGTGGCGCCGAGCACCGTCGCCACCGCGATGCCCCGTCGCCGCTCGTTGAGACCGAGGCCCATCAACAGCCCTCCGGCGGCCGCGGCGATCACGAGTGCGAACGCCAGCTCGAGGCGGGTCAGGCCCGCCAGGTCGACCGAGGTCAGGCTGGAGCCGACCTGGCCCCGGGCCTGGTCCAGCGTCACCACCTGGGCCGACGGGCCGACGAGCCCGCGCACCCGGGCGGCCACGGACGAGAGGTGGGCTCCCCCGGTGTCCACGAGGAACGTGCCGACGGCGGCGCTGCCGGTCTGGCGTGCCAGGTAGGAGGCGTTCGCGACGATGAAGCTGTCCTTGGGGGCCGTCGGGAACTCGTTGACGATGCCGGCGTAGCGGAAGTCGACCGTCCGGAACGCGTGGGTCACGGAGTCCTGGAGCCGCAGGCGGAGGTGGTCCCCGGGTGCGAGCTGGAAGTCGTTCACGGTCTCGGCGCTGACCAGGACCGCGTCGGGCTGCGCGGCCAGCCGCCGCAGCATCTGCGCCGCACCGGCGCCCTGGAAGTAGGCGTCCTGCAACGTGGTCGCGCGGGTGATCGTGCGTGCGTCGATGCCGTAGAGGTCTTGCAGGTCGGTGCCCACGTAGGCGAACCGGTGCTGCACCGGCTGGACGGCCCGCACCCCGGGAAGGGCCGCGAGGCGACGGGCGTACGACGGCGGGGTGCTGCTCCCGGGCGAGGTGGTGACGGTGACGTCGGCCCCGTTGGTCAGCTGGGCGTCGATCTCCGCCTGCTGCCGGTAGGTGGCGTTGAAGGTCGCCGTCGAGATCGCGAACGAGACCGCGAGCCCGAGCAGCACGGCGGACCTGGCGATGAGCCGGCGCTGGCGCGACATCATCACCGCGCTGGTCGCGGCCAGGTTGCCGGCCGTCGGTCGCAGCAACCGCGCCAGCACCCCGCGCCCCCGGCCCAGCAGCAGGTCCGCCAACCGCCAGCCGAACAGGCCGGCCCCGAGCCAGGCCAGGAACGGCGCGAGGAACGCCCAGTAGCTGACCGCCAGGGTCGGCACCCCCTCCGGAGCGAGCACGAGGGTGTACTTGTTGCGCCCGGCCGCCCAGAGGACGCCGAGCGCGCACGCGATCAGCAGCAGGTCGAGCCCGTAGGTGAGCCAGCGCGGCGACCCCGGCACCCGGGCAGCGCTCTCCCGGACCAGGTCCCGCCGCGCGGGCAGCACGATGGCGACCACGGCGATCGCCAGGCCGAGCACGAACGAGACCCCGGCCCAGAGGGCGGAGGCGCCGCCCGAGCTGCCGAACCCGGTGTGCCCGAACGCGAGCCGCCCGACGCCCAGGGCGGCGAGCAGCCCGACACCGCCACCGACGACCGCGGTCAGCACGCCTTCCAGGAGCACCAGTCGGACCAGCTGCCCCGTGGTGCCGCCGCGGGCGCGCAGCAGCTCTTGCTCCCGGCGGCGGCGGGGTGCGCCGGTCTGGGCGACCGCGGCGGTCAGCGCGCCCGCCAGCACGGCGCCGGGAGTGGCCAGGAACAGGAACAGCACCTGGGAGTAGAGCGCGTCCTCGCGCGCGGCGTCGAGCACGGCGCCGAGGTTGTCGCCGACGACCGCCACACCGGAGGTCCGCACCTGGAGGTTTCCGGCGGCGCGCGTGACCGTCACGAAAGCGGCAGCCGGGTCCGGGGGCAGGGCGTGGTCGAGGCGCACGTGCACCTGGGTGCTGACCTGGTCCGGCCGGGTGCTGCGCAGCCGCGCGTAGGCGTGGTCGAACGAGGCGGCCGGCAGCAGCAGCACGTTGTCGGGCGGCGCGACCGGCTGGCTCTGCGGCGGGGCTCCGACCTGCTGGAACAGCGAGTCGGCCTGGGGCAGCTCGACGACCCCCGAGACCCGGACGGCGAACGGGGTGGACCCGGCGCGGGCGACGTGGACGGTGTCCCCGGGCCGGACGTGCAGGTTCGCCGCGGTCTGCTGGGCGACCAGGGCCCCGGACAGGGACCCCGTCAGCAGCCGTACGGCGTCCGGGAAGGTGTGCACGTAGCCCGCGGGGAGACCGAGCACCTTGGCGGCCCCGGTTGTCTGGGTCGTTGTCTGGGTCGTTGTCTGGGTCGTTGTCTGGGCGGTGGCCCGGGTGGTGGCGGTGAGCCCGGGACTGTCCGCGAAACCGACCGCCAGCGCGGCGCGGGTGCGGGAGTCGTGGCGCAGTGCCGCGAGCACCTGCGGCAGACCACCACCGGATGCGTTGGGGTGGACCGCGACCTGCCAGTCCACGGCGGCGGCCCGGGACGCGCGGGCGGTCATGGTCGCCTTCGACGCGGCCAGGAACGAGCCGAGCGAGGCAGTGAGGGCGACCGCGACCGCGATGCCGAAGGCGGCGGCCAGCAGCCGGCCCGCCCGGCGCCGTACCAGCCCCAGCAGCCAGAGGCCGGTCACCGGGACACCGCGCCGTCGTGCATCCGCCAGGTCGTGCCCAGCCGCGCGGCGACGTGCGGGTCGTGGGTGGCGACCAGAAGGCCTGCGCCGACCTCGTCCGCGGCCGCGACGAGCACGTCGACCACGTGCGCGGACGCCTGCTGGTCGAGCCGCCCGGTGGGCTCGTCGGCGAGGATGAGCCGGGGCCGCACGGCCAGCACCCGGGCGATCCCGACGCGCTGGGCCTGGCCCCCGGACAGCTCGTCGGGGAACTGGTGGGCGAGCCCGGTCAGGCCGAGCACCGCGAGGTGGTCGGCGGCGAGGCGGAGGGCCTCGGCGTGCGACGTGCCGGCCAGGACCAGCGGCAGCGCGACGTTCTCCTCGGCGGTCAGGCTGGGCACCAGGCTGGGCCCCTGGAACACCACGCCGACGCACCCCGGCATGAGCCGCGGTCCCGAGCCCAGTCCGGGCCAGTCGATGCTGCCGCGACTGGGGTCGTCGAGCCCGGCCAGCAGGTGCACGAGGGTGGACTTCCCGGAGCCGGACTGTCCCACCAGCGCGATCCGGCCACCGGCGTCGACGGTGCCGGTCGCGTCGTGCACGGCGACGACCGCCCGGGGCCCGGTCCCGAAGGTCCGCGACAGCCCTTCGAACCTCACCAGCGGCGCGCTCATCCGACGAGCCGCCCGTCCTCGAGGGCCAGCACCCGGTCGGCGGCACGCCGGACCGCCGGGCTGTGGCTGGCCACCAGCACCGCCCGCCCGTCGTCGGCACGCGCGCGCAGCAGGCCGAGCAGCCGGTGCTCGGTGGCCTCGTCGAGCTCGCCCGTCGGCTCGTCGGCGACCAGGACCTGCGGGTCGTTGGCGAGGGCGAGGGCCAGCGCGGCCCGGGCCAGCTCACCTCCGGACAGCTGCGACGCCACGGCGTCCCGGCGGTCCGCCACCCCGGCGGACTCGAGCACGGCCGTCGCAGGGACCGCGGCGCGCCGGGCGAGCCCCGGCAGTCGCTGGGCCAGCTGCACGTTGGCGAGCACGCTCAGGTGCTCGAAGAGGTTGTCGCCCTGGGTCATCACGCCGAGGTGGCGTGCCCGGATCCGGGAGCGCTCCGCGTCGGGGCGGTGGCTGAGGCGTACCCCGTCCACCCACACGGTGCCGCCCGACGGCTCGTCGAGCCCGGTCAGGCAGGCCAGCAGCGTCGACTTGCCCGAGCCGCTGGGGCCCACCACTGCCACCAGCTCGCCCGGCACCAGCTCCAGCGAGACGCCCTGCAGCGCCAGGGTCTCCTCGTCACCGGCCCGGTAGAACCGGTACAGCCGGTCGGCCCGCAGCACCACGGCGTTCACCGCCACCGCAGCGAGTCGCTGACCAGCCGCCACGGGTCGACGTTGTCGGCACCCTTCGGGCCGGTGAGGGTGAGCACCGCCTCGTGGCCGGCGGACCAGAACTCGTAGCGTTCCGCGGCGTCGCGGACCACCTTGCCGGTGACCTCGCTCGGCGCCGAGTCGAGCAGGTAGGTGACGAGCACAGCATGCCCGTGCGCCCGCCGGATGTCGCGCACCCGGGCAGCAGCGAAGTGGGAGACGCTGCGGCGCAGGGCCGGCACGTCGCGACGGGTGGCCGAGGCGGTCGTGGGCGCCGTAGCGACGGGGAGTACGGCGACCGCGATGCTGTTGTAGTGGTCGGTGAACGTCGTGGTGCCGTTGGCGGACGACCGGGCCCAACCCTCGGGGACCTTCACGTGCACGGTGCTGCCGGGCACCCGGTAGTCGAGGAAGACCTGGTTGTCGGGGATGTCGCCGGGCGGGTTGAACTCGGTGGCGTGAGGCGCGGGCGGTGACGGCGAGGGGCTGCGCGTCGGCGCCGCCGACGTGGCCACCCCGCTCGAGGACGGCGCGGAGGCCGGTCCGGCGCTGCTCGGCGTGGAGCAGGCGCCGAGCCCGAGGAGGAGACTCCCCGCCATCGGCGCCGCCCACCGCACCTGTCGGTCCATCATGGTGTCCTCCCTGCGGGACGTGTCTTCCCGACGCTAGGAGCGCGACCGCCAGGGACCGGCCAACGCCGGGTTAGCGCCGGGCAAGAAGTGACGGAGGTGGGCCGTGCGGAGCCGGTTCCTGCGGGTCTCGCTCGCCGCCGTCGCGGTCGCGGTGCTCGTGCTCGGCGTGCCCCTCAGCCTCGCGGTCGTCCGGATCGTCACCGACGAGCAGCACTCCGCGCTGGAGCGGGCGGCGCTGCGGGCCGCGGTCGTGGTGTCTCCCGACTACGCCTCCGGTGACCCCATCGAGCTGCCCGGGAAGCCCGGCGGCACCGCCATCGGGGTCTACGACGTTCGCGGCCGTCTCGTCACGGGGTCCGGCCCTGCCCACCTCGAAGGCGGGCTGGACGCGGCACTGCGCGGCACGGCCACGGCCTCCGACTCGCGCGACCAGGTCGCGCAGGCGGTCCCGGTGACCGCGCACGAAGCCGTCATCGCGGTGGTCCGTGCCGCCGTACCGGCCTCCACCGTGCGGACCAGGGTCGCGGCCTGGCTCGCGGTGCTGGCGGCCCTGTGCGTGGCCGCGGGCGCGTTCGCCGGCGGCTTCGCCCTGGCCGCCAGCCGCCGGGTGGTCTCGCCGCTGACCCGCCTCCGGGCCACGGCCGACGGCCTCGGCGAGGGCGACCTCACCGCCCGGGCACCGGCCAGCGGCGTGCCCGAGATCGACGCGGTCGCTGACTCGATGAACCGGACGGCCGGGCGCCTGGCCGACATGGTCGAGCGGGAGCGGTCGTTCTCCGAGCAGGCCTCGCACCAGCTGCGCACCCCCCTCACCCACCTCCAGCTCGAGCTCGAAGCCGGGCTCGCCCGGGGAGGCGACGCCCTGCGCGATGCTGCGGCCTCGGCGATGGGGACCGCCGACCAGCTCTCGCGGACCATCGACGACGTGCTCAGCCTGGCCCGCCCGGGCGCGCCGGGGCCTACGTTCGACGTGGAGACCCTGCTCGAGACGTGCCGCACCCAGTGGCAGGGCCCGTTGGCGGCGGTGAGCCGACCGCTCCGGGTGGTCGTCGACCAGCCGATGCGGGTGGCCGCGGCCCTGGCTCCCGCACGGCAGATCCTGCACGTGCTGCTCGACAACGCCGTGACGCACGGGCAGGGCACGGTCACGCTCCGGGCTCGCGAGAGCCACGGTGCCGTCGCCATCGACGTGGCGGACGAGGGCAGCGCCCCGCCCATCCAGCTGGACCGCCCCGGGACCCTGGGCCTGGGTCTGGCGACCACGCTGGCCCGCGCGGAACAGGGTCGTCTGCTGGTCGACCAGCAGGGCCCGGGCACCCGGTTCACGGTGCTGCTCCCGGCGGCGCCGGCCGGCGCGGACTGAGCCGGTCAGGCGCCGCGACGACCGAGCAGGCCGGGTGCGTCGGCGTGCAGCGCCAGCATCGCCTCGACGGTGCGGGACCAGGGGTACTCCTCGGCCCGGGCCCGTGCCGCCGTACGACGTCCGGTGACCGGCCGGGCGGCGAGGCCGAGGACCGCGTCCGCGATGGCGTCGGGGTCCGGGGCGGCCCACGCGCCGCAGGTCTCGTCGACGAGCTCGCGGGCACCGCCGGCGTCGGCGGTCACCACCGGCGTGCCGGAGGCGAGCGCCTCGAGCACCGAGAGCCCGAACGTCTCCCCCGGGCAGACCGACAGCGCGACGTCCGCCTCGGCGAGCCGCCGGCTCAGCTCGGCGCGGCCGGTGACCAGGCCGTGGAAGACGACCGGGGCGTCGCCGGCGAGCAGCTCGAGCTCCTTGCGGTGCGGGCCGGCGCCGTAGACGTCGAGCCGGACCGGGACCCCGCGCCGGTGCAGGGCGACCGCGGCAGCGACCGCCAGGTGCGGGCTCTTCTCGCGGGACAGCCGGCCGGCGTGCACGAGCCGCAGCGTCTCGTCGGCACGGTGGTCGGGCGGGACCGGCCGGAACGTGTCCAGGTCCACGCCCAGCGCGACCTGGTGCAACGGAGTGCCCGCCGCCGCCGCGATCGTGGCGAACTCGCTGCGGGCGAAGGACGACGTCACGACGACGGCGTCGAACCGGCGCACCAGCAGCCGGTTGAGCGCGGAGACCGGGCTGTTCGCGGCGGTCCGCCAGCCGGTGCGCAGCGAGACCATCGCGTCGAGCCGCTCGTGGGACAGCAGCACCGAGCCGACGCCGTTGCGCCGTGCCCACCCGGAGACCGGCAGCATCGAGGACTTGTCGGAGACCTCGACCGACGTCGGGGCGAACTCCTCGAGGACCTCGATCACCCGCCACGGCTCGAGGATCACCCGGTAGCCGCCGCCCACCCGGGGGCCGCGCAGCTGCACGACGTCGCCGGCCTCGGTCGAGAACGTCGCGTCCCGCAGGCCCGGCATCACCAGCAGCCGCCGTACCCCGGCCGCGGCGTAGCCGGCACCCAGCGCCTCGACGGCGGTCTTCATGCCGCCGGAGCGGGGGCCGACGAAGTTGGCCAGCTGCGCGATCCGCATCGGGGCCGTGCCGGGCGAGGGGCTGGTCACGCCTGGAGGCTGACAGCCGGCCCGGAGCAGCCGCTGTCCACGAGGTGACCCTGCGGCGAACCCCCGTCGACGGGAGGGCGCTCAGGCGACCTCGCGCGCCGTGAGCCGGCGCAGCCCGACCGCGACGCAGCCCAGCGCGAGGCAGTCCAGCAGCACGACGCCGGCCGAGTGCGCGGGCACCTCGCCGAACGCAGCGAGACCGAACGCGAGTGCCACGACCACGTCCACGATGTTGAGCACCGGCATCGACGCCGACAGCGCGGCACCCCGGTAGGCCTCCTGGTTCACCGCGGTCCCGGCCACCCCGGTCAGCACCAGGGCCCACACCGGCCAGTCGCCCAGCGACGCGAGCGGCCCGATGTCACGCGCCAGCGAGACCTCGAGCTTGAGCAGGCCGGCCATCAGGCCGAACAGCACACCCGCGGTCGCCCCGAGGAGGGCGGACCGTCGGGTCAGGTGGTGGGTCCGGCCCGCGCAGACGTGCGTCAGGAGCACGAGGGTGAGGCCGACGGCGGTCAGCACGAGTGCCGCGGGCACGTCGGCAGGACCAGGGATCCGCACGTCAGGACGGGTGAGCCGCACCAGGACGGCCAGCCCGATCCCCGTCAGCGCCACCGCCCGCAGCTCCACGGCGGACGGACGCTGCCGTCCCAACGCGGCCCGCACGGGTACGGCGAGCACCATCCCGCCCACCACGACCGGCTGCACCACCGCCAGCGCGCCGAGCTGCAGGGCCAGGCCGTGCAGCGCGAACGAGGTCAGCGAGAGCACCTGTCCCAGCAGCCAGAGCGGGCTGCGGACCAGGTGGCCCATCAGCCGCAGGTAGCCCTCGACGTGGTGCGGCGTGCCGGCGGACGCGTGGTGCTGCACCGCCGTGGACAGCGAGATCCCCACGGCGCAGGCGAGGGCGGCGAGCAGGGCGGAGGTCGGCATCGTGGGCGCGCGGGTGCTCAGAGCTCGGAGAACAGGTCCCGCTCGTCGTACACCGGCGCGGGCCCAGGCCGCTCCGGGTGGTCGGTGACCGCTCCGGGGAAGCCGGGCCCCGGCGCGGGCGCGGCGCCGTCCTTCCAGGACGCGGCCGCAGCGTTGGCCAGCCTGTCGGCGGCCTCGTTGAGCGGGTGCCCCGAGTGGCCCTTGACCCACGAGAACCGGACCTGGCGGCCCGCCATCGCGGTGTCGAGCGCCTTCATGATCTCGACGTTGAGGACGACGTTGCCGTCGCCCTTCTTCCAGCCGCGTCGCTTCCAGTTGGGCATCCACTTCGTGATCGAGTTGATCACGTAGGTGCTGTCGCAGTAGACGAGCAGGTCCTCCGACAGGTGCGCGGTCTGCTGGAGCAGGTCGAGCACCGCGGTCAGCTCGCCCTGGTTGTTCGTACCGTGCGCCCAGCCGCCAGCCGCCCAGCAGTCGTCGTCGACGTACCACGCCCAGCCCGCGGGTCCAGGGTTGCCGAGTGCCGAGCCGTCCGCTGCCGCAATGATCGTCACGCCGCGCATCCTGCCACGGGGCCGCGGACGTTCCGCGGCCCCGTCGCTGGGTGGCTCAGGCCAGGTCGAACCGGTCGAGGTCCATGACCTTGACCCACGCACGCACGAAGTCGCGCACGAAGCGCTCCCCCGCGTCGTCGGAGGCGTAGACCTCCGCGATCGCGCGCAGCTGGGAGTTCGAGCCGAACACCAGGTCGGCGGCGGTGGCGGTCCGGACGACCGCACCGGCCGCGTCGCGGCCCTCGAAGACGTTCTCCTCGTCAGCGGACGCCTTCCACGTGGTGCCCTCGGTGAGCAGGGTGCGGAAGAAGTCGTTGCTCAGCGTGCCGACGGCGTCGGTGAACACGCCGTGCTTCACGTCGCCGGCGTTGGCGCCGAGCACCCGCAGGCCGCCGACGAGGACCGTCATCTCGGGTGCCGTCAGGGTGAGCAGGTTGGCCCGCTCCAGCAGCCGCTGCTCGGCGGGACGCTTGTCGCCGGCCCGTGCGAAGCTGCGGAACCCGTCGGCCCGCGGCTCGAGGACCGCGAAGGTGTCGACGTCGGTCTGCTCCTGCGACGCGTCGGTTCGCCCCGGTGCGAACGGCACCGTGACGTCGTACCCCGCGTCCTTGGCGGCCTTCTCGACCGCGGCCGAACCGGCCAGCACGATCACGTCGGCCAGGGAGACCTTGACGCCGCCGGACTGCGCGGCGTTGAACTCCTCGGCGATGGTCGCCAGGGCGTCCACGACGGTGTCGAGACCGGCGTTGACCGCCCAGCCGCGCTGCGGCTCGAGGCGGATCCGGGCACCGTTGGCGCCACCCCGCTTGTCGGTGCCGCGGAACGTGGACGCCGAGGCCCACGCGACCGCGACGAGCTGGCCGACGGTCAGGCTGGAGCCGAGGATCCGGGCCTTGAGGTCCGCGACCTCGGCGTCGCCGACGAGCTGGTGGTCGACGGCCGGGACCGGGTCCTGCCACAGCTGCGGCTCGGCGACCCACGGGCCGAGGTAGCGCGAGACCGGGCCCATGTCGCGGTGCAGCAGCTTGTACCAGGCCTTCGCGAACGCGGTCGCGAGCTCGGCGGGGTTCTCGAAGAAGCGCCGCGAGATCTTCTCGTAGGCCGGGTCCGTGCGCAGCGCGAGGTCCGTGGTCGCCATCATCGGCGCGTGCCGCTTGGTCGGGTCGTGCGCATCCGGTACGGCGTCCGCAGCCGCCCCGTCCTTGGGCTTCCACTGCTTCGCGCCGGCGGGGCTCTCGGCGAGCTCCCACTCGTAGCCGAACAGGGTCTCGAAGAACGAGTTGTCCCACTGGGTCGGGGTCGGGGTCCACGCGCCCTCGAGGCCGCTGGTGATGGTGTCGCCACCCTTGCCGGTGCCGTGGCTGTTCTTCCAGCCGAAGCCCTGCTGCTCGATCGGGGCGCCCTCGGGCTCGGGACCGACCGAGGCCGGGTTGCCGGCGCCGTGGGTCTTGCCGAAGGTGTGACCGCCCGCGATCAGCGCGACGGTCTCCTCGTCGTTCATGGCCATCCGGGCGAACGTCTCGCGGATGTCGCGGGCCGCGGCAAGCGGGTCGGGCTTGCCGTTGGGACCCTCGGGGTTGACGTAGATGAGGCCCATCTGGACCGCGCCGAGCGGCTTGGCGAGCTCGCGGTCGCCGCTGTAGCGCTCGTCGCCGAGCCACTCGTCCTCGCCGCCCCAGTCGATGTCCTCGGGCTCCCAGGTGTCGGGGCGACCGAAGCCGAAGCCGAAGGTCTCGAAGCCCATCGACTCGAGCGCCACGTTGCCGGCGAGCACCAGCAGGTCGGCCCAGGACACGGCCTGGCCGTACTTCTGCTTGACCGGCCACAGCAGCCGGCGCGCCTTGTCCAGGTTGCCGTTGTCCGGCCAGCTGTTCAGGGGCGCGAAGCGCTGGTCACCGGCGCCGGCGCCGCCGCGGCCGTCCTCGATCCGGTAGGTGCCGGCGGCGTGCCAGCTGAGCCGGATGAACAGCGGGCCGTAGTGCCCGTAGTCGGCCGGCCACCACTCCTGCGAGGTGGTCATCACCTCGGTGATGTCGCGCTTGAGCGCCTCGACGTCGAGGCCGGCGAACGCGGCCGCGTAGTCGAAGTCCGCGCCCAGCGGGTTGGCCTGGGGCGTGTGCTGGTGGAGGAGCTTGAGGTTGAGCTGGTTGGGCCACCAGTCCTGGTTGGTCCGGGGCCGGTCCGTCGCAGGAGTCGGGGCCGGGATCGCCGGGTTCTCGCTGTCACTGGTCTCAGACACGTCAGTCCTCTTCCTTGTTCACTGGTTGCTCGTTCTGGTTGGTCACGACGCACGCCGGGCAGAGCGCCCAGTAGGTCACCTCGGCCTCGTCGATCGTGAAGCCGTGGTCGTCCGTCGCGGACAGGCACGGGGCGGCCCCGACGGCGCAGTCGACGTCCGCGATCACGCCGCAGGACCTGCACACGACGTGGTGGTGGTTGTCGCCGACCCGCGACTCGTAGCGCGCCACCGACCCCGACGGCTGGATGCGCCGCAGCAGGCCGACCGTGGTCAACGCCCGCAGGACGTCGTACACGGCCTGGTGGGAGACCTCGCCGAGCGCCTCCCGGACCACCCGGATGATCGAGTCGGTGTCGGCGTGCGGGTGCTGGTGCACCGCCGAGAGCACCGCGACCCGCGGACGCGTCACCCGCAGGTCCGCGCCCCGGAGCAGCTGCTCGATCTCGGTGGTGGTGGGCACACGCCGCAGTATTGACCACTGTCTGGAACGAGTAAAGATCAGGGCGATGAACGACGCGAAGGTGTCGAACAAACGTCCGTTCCCCGGCCTCGCGGACGCGAATCATTCCGTCGGTACGGGTCTGGAGCGCATTTGCGTCACCCGTGCGCAGGAGGGTAGGAAGTCTGCGGGAGATTTCGGGGGTGTAGGAGTTGGAGGGCTCTTGTTCACGCATTGCCCGTCGGCCGTGAGCGCCGGCGCTTGGGAGACAGCACCGTCCAGCGGCGGTCCACCCGCCATGCCCGAGAGGCTGCCGGACGACGACGGATAACGATTCCCATGGATGCAGCAGCCCTGCAACGCAGTTGGGACAAGGTGACGAAGCACGGGCACGACGTGGCTCTGTACTTCTACTCGCACCTGTTCGTCTCACACCCCGAAGTGCGACCGATGTTCCCCCTGTCGATGTCGCACCAGCGGGACAAGCTCGTCAGCGCCCTCGGCCGGGTCGTCAGCCACGTCGACCAGATCGAGAAGGACGAGGCTTTCCTGCAGCACCTCGGCCGTGACCACCGCAAGTACGAGGTCATCACCGAGCACTACAACGCGGTCGGCGCCTCCCTGTGCGCCACCTTGAAGCACTTCCTCGGGTCCGACTGGGACGAGGACCTCGCCGCCGACTGGACCGCGGCCTACCAGGTGATCGCGCGGATCATGGTCGAGGCGGCCGAGGACGCCTCCGACTCGACCCCGGACTGGTGGGACGCCGACGTGGTCGCTGTCGAGCGCCGGACGATGGACCTGACCCTGGTCAAGGTCCAGCCGCGTCGGGAGTACCGCTTCCAGCCCGGCCAGTCGCTGTCGCTGGAGGCGCCGCAACGCCCGCGCATGTGGCGCTACTTCAGCCCCGCCAACGCACCGCGCCACGACGGCTCGATCGACCTGCACGTGCAGCAGATCGACGGCGGCCTGGTCAGCTCCGCGCTGGTCCGCACGCTCAAGGTCGGCGACACCGTGAAGCTCGGCGCGCCGGTCGGCGACCGGCTGACCCGCAAGCCCTACGACCCGACCGACCTGCTGCTGGTCGCGGGCGGCACCGGCCTGGCGCCGCTGCGCTCCGTCCTGGAGCAGATCGACCACGAGTGGCAGCGGACCGGCAACGCGCCGAGGGTGCACCTGCTGCACGGCGTGCGGATGCCGTGGCACCTCTACGACCGGCCGGTGCTGCGCAGGATGGCCCAGGAACGACCCTGGTTCGACTACACCGAGGTCGTCTCCGACGACTCGTCCCACCCGGGCACGCGGGGCAAGGTCGGCACGGTCGCCGCCCGCCAGGCGCTCTACGGGCGTACGGCGATGGTGTGCGGAGGACCTCAGATGGTGGCCCACACGCTGGAGCAGCTGACCGCGGCGGGGATGCGGCCCGAGGCCATCAAGTACGAGCACTTCTACTACTCGGCGGCGAGCGAGAACAGCACCGAGGCCGCCCTCATCATCTCGGGAGACACCAAGTGACGACCACCGACACGGGGAAGTCCGGCTACGAGTCGCCGGACGCGATCAGGAACGAGACGTTCCCCCGCCGGATGCGCGGCCTGGACACGGACGCCGTCTACGAGTACCTCGACCGGCTGGCCGACCAGATCGAGGTCGCCGACCGGGACCGCCGCGAGGTCCGCACCGAGAACGAGCGGCTCCGCAGCGGGGCCGTCCAGCTCCGTGGCGAGAACGAGCGCCTCCAGGGCGAGCTCCAGCGCCTGCGTGCCGAGCTGGCCGAGTTCGAGGGTGTCGGCGACCGGGTCAACGAGCAGGTCGTGAAGCTGTTCAGCCAGGCCCAGCTGGTGGCCGAGGAGATGGTCGAGGACGTCACCCGCGACGCGCGGGAGCGCCTGGGCCACGCCCGTGCCCAGGAGCGCCAGATCGTCGAGCAGGCGGTGTCCAGCGCCGGCGAGGAGGTCCGCTCCTACGCCCAGGCCGCGACGCTGCAGATGCAGTCGATCATGGAGTCCTTCTCCTCCCAGGTCACGCGCCTCGGAGACGTTCCCAGCAGCGACGAACGCCCTCGATGAGCCGACGACGGACTGCGGTCACCGCCGCAGCCGTCGGGGTCGCGCTCGTGGTCGCCACGGTCCTCGTGCTGACCAGGAGCGGCTCCGACGTGCAGCCGACAGGGAAGACGACCTACGTCAGCGTCGCCATGGAGCACATGGACTACTCCACGCCCACGATCCGCGTGCCCGCCGGCAACCGGCTCGTCCTCCGGCTGAGGAACGCCGACGACGACATGGTCCACGACCTGGTGCTCGCGAACGGCAAGAAGAGCGGCCGGCTGGCCCCGGGCGAGTCGACGACGATGGACGTCGGGGTCGTCACCCACGACGTCGCCGGCTGGTGCTCCGTGCCGGGCCACCGGCAGATGGGCATGAAGCTCGCCATCCTGGCCACCGGCGCCGACCACACGTCCGGCGAGGCGATGCAGATGACCGGCCACACGATGGCGATGCCCGCTCACGGCGACGCGGCCGACGACATGGACCTGATGGGCAAACCGGGCAAGCACTTCACGCCGTACGACGCGGTGCTGCCGGCACTGTCCGGGAGCCGCGTGCACAAGCTGCGCCTGGTCGTCGCCGAGCACGAGAAGGAGGTCGCACCCGGCGTCACGCAAAAGGTCTGGACCTTCGGCGGCACGGACCCGGGTCCGGTCCTGCACGGCCGGGTCGGCGACACGTTCGAGGTCACCCTGGTCAACCACGGCTCCGAGACGCACGGGATCGACTTCCACGCCGGCTCGCTGGCCCCGGACAAGGTGATGCACCCGATTGCGCCGGGACGGTCCGTGCTCTACCGGTTCACCGCCACCCGCGCCGGGATCTGGATGTACCACTGCTCGACGATGCCGATGTCGCTGCACATCGCCAACGGCATGTTCGGCGCGGTCGTGATCGAGCCGCCCGACCTGCCGGCGGTGGACCACAGCTATGTCCTGGTCCAGTCCGAGCAGTACTTCGGCCCGCAGCGCGGCAGCGCCGACCCGGACAAGGTGCGCGCGGAGCAGCCCGACACCGTCGTGTTCAACGGCTACGCCGGCCAGTACGACCACCGGCCGCTGCCCGCGAAGGTAGGCGAACGGGTCCGGGTGTGGGTGCTCGACGCCGGCCCGAGCCGCAGCACCGCCTTCCACGTGGTCGGCACCCAGTTCGACAGGGTCTACGTCGAGGGCAGCTACCTGCTGGACGGCGGGACGGGCGGCAGCCAGGCGATGGCGCTGGCGCCGGCCCAGGGCGGGTTCGCGGAGATGACGTTCCCCGAGCCGGGGCACTACCCGTTCGTCTCGCACGTCATGGTGGACGCCGAGCGAGGTGCGCACGGCCTGTTCGAGGTCACCGGGTGAAGATTTCCGATTCCCCGGACAGCCGGTCCCCGCGACTGGTCAAATAGTGGTGAACGGCCGCTGGTGACCCGAGACTCCAGCGGCCTTTCGCATGCCCGGGGTCCTCAGGCGGGGATGAGAAGCCCGTCGGCGACGACCTCGAGCATCGGGCGGACGGCGTCCTCACCGAGCCCGGCCTGGTCGGCTACGGCTGCGACTCCCCCGACGAGACGGCAGATCTGCACGGTGTCGACGCCCTCGCGCAGCGCACCCTCCTCACGCAGCCGTGCGACCACGCGCTCGTTGGCGGCGGCGAGCACCTGGCACTTGTGCACGATCGGCGACGCCGGGTCGCCCATCGCCGAGGTGATCTTGGCGGGGCCGCCCTTGTGCAGGCTGATCAGCGCCACGTAGGCGCCGAACCAGGCCACCAGCAGGTCGCGCGCCGGGCCCTCGTGAGCCAGCGCCTTGGCCGCCGCCTCGTCGACCCGGTCCACCCAGCTCTGCATGATCGCGTCGAGCAGGTTCTCCCGCGTCGGGAAGTGCCGGTAGAGCGTCCCGGCGCCGACACCGGCGCGCTTGGCGACCTCGTCGAGCGAGGCGTCGTAGCCGTGCTCGCGGAAGACCTCCCGCGCGACCTCCACGATCCGGTCGCGGTTGCGTTGCGCATCGGCGCGCATGGACACCTCTTCAAGACGTACGACGACAAGGGACTTGCTAAACGGAGACACTCTCCGTATTGTTTCCAGCGAAACGGAGTCGCTCTCCACATTAGTCTACGTCGGCCGGTTCGGCCAGAACAGGACTCCTCCCTCATGTCCCAGACCCTCACCCGCCCTGCGCCGGTCGACCTCCCGTCGAACGCCGGGCGCGCGGCAGCCGGCATCGCCGTCGTGCTGGTCGCCCAGCTCATGCTGATCCTCGACGCGACCGTCGTGAACGTCGCCCTGCCGCACATCAAGACCGCCCTCGACTTCGGCCCGGCCGGGCTGTCGTGGGTGCTCAACGCCTACACGCTCGCGTTCGGCGGGCTGCTGCTGCTCGGCGGCCGCCTCGGCGACGTCTTCGGTCGCCGCCGTACCTTCGAGATCGGCCTGGCCGTCTTCACCCTGGCCTCCCTGGCCGGCGGCCTCGCCACCACCCCGGCGATGCTCGTCGCCGCCCGCGCCGCCCAGGGTGTCGGCGCCGCGCTCGCCGCCCCCGGCGTGCTCGCCCTGCTCACCACCAGCGCCCCCGACGAGGCGGCCCGCAACCGGGCGCTCGCGCTGTTCGGCGCGGTCTCCTCGGGCGGCATGTCGCTCGGCCTGCTGCTCGGCGGCGCCGTCACCGACCTCGGCTCCTGGCGCTGGACGCTGTTCATCAACATCCCGATCGGCCTCGCCGTGCTCAGCCTGACCCGACGCGTGCTCGACGAGACCCCGCGCCGTCCCGGCCGCTTCGACGTGGTCGGCGCGTTCAGCGCCACCCTCGGCGCCGTCTCGATCGTGTGGGCCCTGATCGGCGCCCCCGAGCACGGCTGGTTCTCCGCGCACACCATCGGCGGCCTCGTCGTCGGCGCGCTGCTCCTGGTCCTGCTGGCCCGCACCGAGACCCGGGTCGCGCACCCGATGATCCAGCCGGCCCTGCTGCGCAGCCGGCTGCGGCTCTCCGGCCTAGGCATCATCGCGCTCGTCGTCGGCGGCCAGCTGTCGATGTTCTTCCTGGCCGTGCAGTACCTCGAGGGCCAGCTCGGCTTCGGCCCGCTGACCACCGGCCTCGTGTTCCTGCCGCTGACCCTGGGCATCTTCGCGATGTCGCGGGTGACCCCGCGGCTGCTCGCCCGGCTCGGCCGCACCCCGATGTTCGTCGTCGGCACCCTCGGCCTCGCGACCAGCTTCGCGTGGCTCAGCCAGGTCTCGGCCGCGGACAGCTACTTCAGCGGCGCGTTCGGCCCGATGCTGCTCAACGGCCTCTCGGCCGGCCTGGTGTTCATGCCCGCCACCTCGGCGGTGCTCGCCGGTGTCGCCCCCGAGCACGCCGGCTCGGCCTCCGGCCTGCTGCAGACCTTCCAGCAGCTCGGTGGCGCGATCGGCCTCGCGGTCATCGTGTCGGTCTACGCCGCCGGTGCGGTGCCCGGTCAGTTCCTGCCCGGCGCCGACCACGCGTTCCTGACCTCGGCACTGTTCGCCCTCACGGCGTTCACGGTCGCCGTACTGGCAGCGCGGCGGGGGCGCCGTACGGCCTGACCGTCAAGGGACCTGCGGGTCCGGCTCCGCGTCCGCGATGTGCACGACGGCGTCGCCGCTGTTGACCAGCGGTGCCTGGGTCAGTCCGATGACCACGCCCGTGCGGTCGGCGTGCACGAGCCGGACCCGCTTCCCGAACGAGTCGAACAGCCCACCGATCCGCTCCCCCGGCTCGACCCGCTGGCCGAGGGTGACGTCGAGGTGGAGCATGCCGGTGCCGCGGGCCCGCACCCACCCGCTGCGCAGGCAGGCGGTGCTGGCCGGCGGCGTCGGCTCGTCGACCGGGTCGGTCATCCCGAGGGCGGCCAGCACCCGCCGTACGCCGAGCACGCCGGCCCGGATCGCCCAGTCGTCCATCCGCCAGGCCTCGCCGGCCTCGTAGAGCAGCACGGTCGCACCCTGCTCGCGGGCCGCGCTGCGCAGCGAGCCGTCGCGCAGCCGTGCGTGCAGCATCACCGGCGCCGCGAACGCCAGCGCCAGCTCGCGGCTGCGGTCGTCCTCGAGGTCGCAGCGGATCTGCGGCAGGTTGGTACGGCGGTCCGAGCCCGTGTGCAGGTCGATCCCGACCGAGCACTTGGCCACGATCTCGGTCATCATCAGGTGCGCGATCCGGCCGGCGAGCGAGCCACGGGCCGAGCCGGGGAACGACCGGTTCAGGTCGCGGCGGTCGGGCAGGTAGCGGCTGCCGGACATGAAGCCGAGCACGTTGACGATCGGCACCGCGATCAGCGTGCCGCGCAGGGTCTTGGGGTCCAGGTCGGCGAGCACCTGGCGGACCACCTCGACACCCACCGCCTCGTCGCCGTGGATGGCGGCGTTGATCCACATCGTCGGGCCGTCCTCACGGCCGTGCACGACCCGCACCGGGAGGTCCACCTCGGCGCCGGTGACCAGCCGGGTGATCGGCAGCGAGACCGCGCGCTGCAGCCCGGGACGGACCCGGACCGGGCCGATCTCGAAGGACGCCCGCGCCATCAACGGCCCCGGTTGCGTCGACGGGTGCTGACCGGCGGGCGGCCGCCGAGGTAGGAGCGCCCCGGGTCCACCACGTAGCCCTGGCGCAGCGCCTCGCGGCCCACCAGCATCCGGAACCCCATCTCGTCGCGACGGCTCAGCGTCATCTCCGCGGTCACCACCCGTCCGACCAGGCTCACGTCCATCATCACCACGTAGCGCTCCTCGGCGTGCCCCGACGAGCTGCGCACCGGGCGCACGTCGAGCACCGGGCTCTCCACGTCGACCGCGTCCTCGTCGGAGCCCTGCCACGGGTGCAGCGAGTAGCGCACCCAGGGAGCGCCGTCCTTCTCGAGCTCCTCGAGGTCGAAGGCATGGATCGCCGACGTCCGGGCACCCGTGTCCAGCTTCGCCTTGACCCACCCGACACCCACTCCGGGCAGACTCACCCACTCACGCCATCCGGCGAGGGTGTAGGAAAGATCCGACGTCATCCGACCCGCCCTCCAGTCTGGGGAACCATGAAACTTGCGATCCTCTCCCGCGCCTACCGCTCGTACAGTACGCAGCGACTCCGAACGGCCGCGCTGGACCGGGGTCACCAGGTCAAGGTCCTCAACACGTTGCGCTTCGGCATCGACCTCTCGGGCGACGAGCCGGACCTGCAGTTCCGCGGCAAGACGCTGTCGCACTACGACGCGATCCTGCCCCGGATCGGCAACTCGATCACCTACTTCGGCACCGCTGTCGTCCGCCAGTTCGAGCAGATGGACGTCTACACGCCCAACACCTCCTGGGGAATCAGCAACTCGCGCGACAAGCTGCGCGCGATCCAGATCATGTCGCGGCACCAGATCGCCATGCCGGCAACGACGTTCGTGCGTGACCGTGCCGACGTGACGTCGGCGATCGAGCGCGTGGGCGGCGCGCCGGTCGTGATCAAGCTGCTCGAGGGCACCCAGGGCATCGGCGTCATCCTGGCGCCGGACCTCAAGGTCGCCGAGGCGATCATCGAGACGCTGCACAGCACCCGGCAGAACGTGCTCATCCAGCGTTTCATCAAGGAGAGCAAGGGCCGCGACATCCGCGCCCTCGTCGTCGGCGACCGCGTCGTCGCCGCGATGCGCCGGGTCGCGAAGGGCGACGAGTTCCGCTCCAACGTGCACCGCGGCGGGTCCGTCGAGCGCGTCGACCTCGACCCCGAGTTCGAGAAGCTCGCGGTCCGGTCCGCCCAGATCATGGGGCTGCGGGTCGCCGGTGTCGACATGCTCGAGGGCAAGAACGGCCCGCTGGTGATGGAGGTCAACTCCTCCCCCGGCCTGGAGGGCATCGAGCGCGCCACCGGCCTCGACGTGGCCGGCGAGATCATCGACTACATCGACAACCAGGTCGCCTTCCCGGAGATCGACGTGCGCCAGCGGCTCACCGTCTCCACCGGGTACGGCGTCGCCGAGATCGTCGTCAACGCTGCTTCCGACCTGGTCGGCAAGACGCTCGCCGACTCGGGACTGGGCGACAAGGACATCACCGTGCTCACGCTGCAGCGCGGCACCGCGGTGATCCCGAACCCCAAGAACCGCAACGTCCTCGAGGCCGGCGACCGGCTGCTGTCCTTCGGCCGGCTCGAGGAGATGCGCTCGATGATCCCGAGCCGGCGCAAGCGCCGCCGCAAGGTCAAGCAGCTCCCCCAGGAGCCGATCCACGACGCGTGACGGGCAGGTCGGCCATGCCCACGTCCTCGTTGGGCGTGCCGACGGAGACGTGCAGCTGCAGGAACCGCCAGCCGCCCTCCTCGCGCCGGAGCACCCCGGTCATCCGGACCGGCAGCGGTCCCGCGTCGATCGCGATGCGACCGTGGTCCTCGAACCACCCGAGGTCGCCCTCGGCGTAGCCCCGCAGCTCCCCGGACTCGAACGGCAGTCCGCCCGAGGCGTCGAGCTGGGCCGCGAGAGCCGCAGCCGAGTCGTCGTAACCTGACCACCACTCGGCGTCGTCGGTGCCGATCGCGGCCGTCAGGTCGCGCGAGAGCGCGTCCCGGGCCGCCGTACCGTCGCCGCTCTGCATCGCCTTGACGAGGCCGGCGACGGCCTCCTCCACTCCGGTGTCGCGCTGCATGACCTGCCCCTCTCCCGGTCCCGCGCTGGGACCCCCGGTTCGCACGCTAGGGCACGGGGACGCCGCCGACTCCCCCGTCCTGGGACGGCGTCCCCCGGTACGTCGACATGCGTTGCGCCTGACGCGGCACGCATGACCCGTGCGGGCTATTGCTGGCTGTCCGGGCGACGGACTAGACCGGCGGCACGCACGTCTCAAGGGGGATCCGCATGTCCGACAGCTCACCCGAACCGATGGTCCGCCTCCAGCCCGGAGGCGTGGCACCGATCATCAGCTACAACGTCCCGGAGCCGACCACCTACAGCGGTCGCAACTTCATCGACCTGCAGTTCCCAGCGAGCTGGTTCGCTGTACCCGCGCACCCGGCGTCGCTCGTCGCGCCGTCCGCGATCGGCACCGGCAGTGTCGCGGCACCCGCCGACAAGCTGGTGCCGCAGGCGCTCGGGATCGAGATGCCGGAGGTCGCGGCGATGGAGGGCGCCGGCAAGAGGCTGCAGGTCTACCGCTCGATGTCGGGCGCGCTCGCGTACACGTGGGTCGACGCCGCCCTCGACCCGGACCCGCTCGTCGAGCCGGGAGCCCGCGCCGCGCGGCTCGCGCCGATCAACGGCGGGGGCATCCCCGACCCTCCCGAGACCGAGGTCGCGATCACCTCCCCAGCCGATGGTCAGACCGTCACCGGCCCGTTCACCGGTGCTCCTGTGACGATCAGCGGCACGGTGGTCAGCAACCGCACGATCAGCAACGTCAGCGTGCGTGTCGGGTCTGGCTCGTTCGTGGCCGCCAAGCTCAGCGGCGGGACGTGGAGCCTGGCCACGACGCTGACCTCAGCCGGCCAGGTGCCGATCACGGCTCGGGCGCGTACCAGCACCACCCTGATCACCGACTGCTCCATCACGGTCAACGTCAGCCTCGCGCCGAAACCGGACACGACTCCGCCGGCGATCGCGATCACCGGGCCGCAGAACGGCGCCGCGCTCAACTCCACCGCGGGTCCCATGACCCTGACGGTCACCGGTACGGCGGGCGACGCGAGCGGTGTGCAACTGGTGGACGTCGCCGTCGACGGGCAGCCCTACGCGGCCGCGAGCAGCTCCGACGGCTGGAGCACCTGGTCGCGCCAGGTCTCGCTGATGCCCGGCAATCACACCATCGGGGCGCGTGCCACCGACAAGGCCGGCAACGTCTCGACGGCGTCGGTCTCGGTGTCCGTGGCCCTGGCGGCGCCGCCCGACACCGCCCCTCCGACGGTCACGATCACCTCACCGTCTGCCGGTTCGGCCGTCCAGGGCCCCTACTCCGGCGCGACGCTGAACCTCACCGGGACGGCGTCGGACCCGTCGGGCATCGCCGAGGTGCGCCTCCAGGTCGACCAGAACCCGGTGTTCACGCTCGCCCAGCCCGGCGGCAGCGGCTGGGGGCAGTGGACCGGCAGCATCACGCTGCCCGACCCCGGCCAGCACCTGGTCACCGCGATCGCCATCGACAAGGCCGGCATCAGCGGCACTACCAGCGTGATGGTCTCGGTGACGCTGGCCCCGGACATCGTCAACCGGCTCAACCGGATCATCCTGGTGGAGAGCTTCCGGCTCTCCTCGTTCCTCGGCTCGTACGGCGCCGGGCGGACGTTGAAGACGTTCTCCCTGCTCCCGGGCGAGAAGACCCGGATCAGCATGAAGAGCTACACGCGCACCGAGAGTGACGCCAAGGACGCCTCGAACATCCTCGACTCGTTCACCGACGAGAGCTCGACCGACTTCGAGACGTCGATGGCCGCGGAGCAGTCGAACAAGAAGAACTACGACGAGACCTGGAACTACAAGGTCTCCGCCGAGGCGAGCGCCTCGTGGGGCTGGGGCAGCGCCTCGGTGTCGGGGTCGATGAGCGGTGGCACCAACTCGGCGCGCGAGGAGTTCGCGAAGAACATCACCAACGCCGTGCAGAAGCACGTGTCGAAGGCGTCGGCCAAGCGCGAGGTCCAGGTCAACACCAGCTATGAGGTGAAGACCGAGTCGGGCGAGGAGACGAGCATCGAGCGGGAGATCGCCAACATCAACGTCGGCGCCACGCTCAACTTCGTGTTCCGGCAGATGAACCAGGAGTTCATCTCGCTGCTGCACCTGGTCGACGTGCGAGTCGGCTACTTCAAGGTGGACACGATCAACGGGGTGGAGAGCTACACCTACCGCGAGGTGACCGTGCCGGAGCTGGACACCCTGATCCGCGACGTGGTGGTCGCCGAGCACCGGGCCGAGGTCCGCTCCGCGGTGCTCGCCCAGCTGAGCAGCGTCTACGACTACCAGGACCGCAAGCACGCCATGGTCGAGGAGGCGACGTTCGAGGGCGACTCCTCTAGTTACCTGCGGGTCCGCAAGGGGATGACGTCCGCCTACGTCGACGAGGCCACCGGCACGCAGATCAGCGTCCCCGGCGTGATCATGGCCGCGAGCCGCAACGTGCTGCGCACCGAGGGCGTCATCGTCGAGGCGCTGCTGGGTCACGGCGACGGGCTCGACACCTACTCCCATGGCCTGCAGCACGAGGCGGTGCGCGCCAAGCAGCTCGACAACGTCACCGCCGAGCTCGAGCACGCCCAGGCACGGCTGGCGCTCAAGATCGTCAAGGAGAACGACACCGAGACCGCCGAGCTGTTCCGGACGGTGGTCCTGGGGCAAGCACCGGCGACGCCCGCCACGGCGCCGGCTCCGCCGATCCCGTCCCAGACCGCCAACGCGATGCACTGAGCCATGCCGCTCTCACCCGCCCTGGGCAAGGAGCCCGACATCCTGCACGAGGACGCGCTCGTCACCGCTCCCGCGCTGCTGGCCGGGGCGCCGACCGGCCGCCGTACCGCACCAGCGCAGAAGACCGGAGTCGGTGGCAGCCTGCCCGGCGCGAAGCCCGACGAGTCGGTGTCTACGGCGCTGATCTCGTTGCTGGACAAGAGCCTGGGCTACACCGGCGACGTCTGGAAGAAGTTCAACGGCAGCAAGAGCCAGGACCGCACTGCCCTGGACAAGGCGATGAAGGACTCGCTCGAGGCCATGGTGAGGGCCGAGGGTACCGCGCTGCTGGACGCGATGCCGTTCGGGACGATGCTGCACACGGCGTTCGAGCTGTCGATGGCGTTCGCGGACGGCGTCGGGCGCGCACTCGACACGATCAACGCCGAGCTCGCACAGAGCTATGACTTCGGCCAGCTCGGTCAGGAGCTCGACGAGCACAGCATCGCCCTGATCCGGAAGATGGAGGGCTACCAGGCCGAGGCGACCCGACGACTCCCCCAGGTGCTCTCCGAGGGGCTCGCCGATGTCGTGAACGCCCTGGTGGACAAGGGTGTCGGCGCCGTGACCGCGCTGCCGGCCAAGGTGCTGCAGGACGTGGCGGGCCAGCTCGCGGCCCACCTCGTCAAGCGCAACGACCTGCTCGCGGTGCTGCACGCCGCGGTCGAGGAGGCCGGGAAGTCGATCCCCGCGGCCCGCGGCAAGGTCGAGCGCCTGGTGATGCGGTTCGCGGCCAAGGCCTACCTCGACCAGCTCAGCGACAAGGACCTGCAGAAGAAGCTGGCCGACCTGCCCAACGTCGCCAAGGCGGGCAAGGCCGTCGACGTCGCCCTGCTCGGCACGCTGATCACGATGCTCGCGCAGAACAGCTATGACACCTACAAGCGCTACGTCGACGTCGACACGGCCGGCAACGAGCTCAAGGGACTGCTGACGGACGCGGCGCGCAGCCTGACCAAGCAGCTGGAGCACGTCGCCCTGGTGCCGTCGAGCAGCGGCCAGGTCGAGATGTCCTCCGACAAGATCGCTGTGCCGCCCGGGTGGCTGGCCACGATCACCGCGGAGCCGGACACCACCCGGGCGGTCGAGGAGCTGCGCTGGTCACGGGAGAAGGAGTTCCTCGACTACTGCCGGCGGCTCGCGCTCCAGCTGGAGGCGCGGCGGCTCGGCTACCGCCAGCAGTTCCGGCGCCGGTCGCCGGGTGGCACGGACGTCGAGCTGTGGGTGGCCCTCCAAGGCAGGTGGGTCGACGACTGGAAGTCTGCGCTGGCTCGGGCCAGGGCGTCGATCGAGGACATCCTGCAGGCACTCGCCGGCAGCCCGCACGTCAATCAGCTGTCGCTCGAGCTGCTCTACGCGCACGCCGTCCGCCATATCGGCGACCCCACGAAGGAGCTCGGATCGGCCGCGGGCGACTTCACCACGCGGCCGTTCTGAGGCCTCAGCGGCCCTCGCTCTTCGCCAGCTCCGCCTCGGCCGCCTCCGCGGCGTCGAGCGCGTCGATCCAGCGCTGCGCGGCGAGCTTCGCGTGGGCACTGCCGAAACGGGTCACCGCCACCAGGGCGCGCCGCCGTGCCTTGTCCGTGGTCGCGGACAGGGCCGCAGTCACGTTGGGCGTCTTGCCTCCGCGCCGCGGCAGCGGGACGGTCAGGTGGTTGCTGCCACCCTTGAGGTTCTTCACCTCGCCCTGCACCAGACCCATGAACCGGTCCCAGGGGAACGCCGCACCCGGGTCCCAGTGGCTCGACTCGCCGAACGCACGCGAGACGTCGACGTGCCCGCAGATCCCGCGCTTGCCCGCCTTGACGTCGGCCGTCGTCAGCCGTACCGCCGGGACGCCGTACGCCAGGCAAAGCTCGGCGACCAGGCGGGCGCCGCGACGCAGTGTCGCGGAGTGGTCGTCGTCCTCCCACCGGTGCGCGTTCGCCTTGTCCCACGCGGGGTTCTTCAGGTCGTCGCACAGCTCGACGCCCAGGCTGTTGGGGTTGGGAGGCGCGTGCCAGGCGATCCAGGAGTCGTAGACGGCCTGGACGACCTCGCCTGGGTCGACCACGTAGTGCGCCGAGCCGCCGGCCTTCTCAGTGCGGAAGTAGGCCGCCGTCGCGCGGGCTCCGCCGGCGACGCAGGGCGAGACCGTGCAGTGCACGACGATCCGGTGGATAGGCTTGTTGTGCTCACCCGAGGTGTGCACCGCCGGCCCGAGGTAGGCCGGCGACGGGGCGGGGTAGACCGACATGGCTCGACGCTACGCAGTTGCACAGGCGTCGTACGGCGTAGGCCGGATCGTCCGGTTTGGGGTCACCTCACCTTGCGACGAGAGGTGGCTCAGACGTCGCCGGCCACGTCCCGACCGTCGGCGAAGTGCGGGTTCTCGTCGATCGCCTCGACCGCGGGGGTCGGCTCCACCTCGACACCCGGCGGGCGGCGGTCGAGGTGGACCCCGGCGATCATGCAGCGCACCGATCCGCCGGCGAGCTCGATGGTGGGGATGTCGACCGCGACGATCTCGCAGGACTCCTCGATGGCCGCGACCTGGTCGGGCCGGAGGCTGCGCCGCGCACGTGCCGACATCGCCATCACGTAACGGCGCTTGCCGTCCGCCGTACGGCCGCAGAGCTCGACGGCGTTGCCGGCGAACTCGCGGATCTGGTCCTCGGTGAGCTCGACGACCGTGCGGCCGTTGACGGTGAGGCGCTCACGGACCTGCTCGCGGCGGGCCTCGTCGCGGATCATCTCCAGCGCGATCAGGGCGACGTCGGTGCCGATGCAGCAGATGACGTTGGTGTGGTAGACGGGCACGCCGTGCGAGTCGACCGCGTCGAAGGCCATCGGCTCGTAGCCGAAGTCGGTGCAGAACCGCTCCAGCACGTGCGTGTCCGCGCGGTGGCTGACCGCCGTGTAGGCGACCCGGGACACGTGGTCGAGCACCATCGCGCCGGTGCCCTCGAGGAAGATGCCGTCCGGCTCGAGGCCGGAGTAGTCGACGATCGTCTGCACGCGGTACGACGACTTGAGCATCTCGAGCACGTCGGAGCGGCGCTCGTGACGACGGTTCGAGGCGTACATCGGGTAGACGCCGACCTGGCCGCCCGCGTGGGTGGACAGCCAGTTGTTCGGGAACACGCTGTCGGGCCGGGTGTGGTCGTCGTCCTCGAACACGTGGACCCGGACGCCGGCCGCGCGCAGGGCGTCGGCGACTGCGTCCATCTCGGCCAGGGCGCGCGCCGAGACGACGTCGTCCGACTCGCCCTCGGGGACCTCGGCCTGGAAGGCGTTGTCGGCCGCCGTGGCCGGGTTGGGCAGGAACTTCGCCGCGCGGACCAGGATGACTGCGGAGGGGGCTTGTGCACTCACAAGGTCGAAATCTAGACGCCCGGGTCGGTCAGTCCGCTGGCGGGGGCGGGGGCGTCGTCGGGTCGGCCTCGGCGACGTGCGGCTTGCCGGGCGCGACGATGCCGACCTCGCCCATCAGCACGTTGACGGCGAGGACCTCGTCCTTGTCGCTGGTCGCGAACACGTCCACGCGCAGGTCCTCCACGTTGACGGTCGCCACGTTGCGCAGCGTGCCGAGCGCGTCGCCGAACTCGCGCTGGAGCGCCTCCTCCGCACGTCGTGCCACGTCCTCCGGGTCGAGGCCCGCGACGACGACACCGACGTTCAACCGCGACCCGTAGACCGGCGTCAGGTGCACCGGCTGGGCCAGGTCGTCGCGGACGTAGATCGACTCGCGCACCTTCGCTGGCTGCTTGCTCCGGCCCGCCAGCTCGCTGTTGACCTCGGCCTCGGCCGAGGTGAACAGGGTGAGCCGGGCGCGGCCTTTGAACAGGGACAGCGTCGTGACGTCGACGGCGTAGCCCACCGGCTTGGTGCGGTCGAAGGTGTGCGCGGACCGGCCGTTGGGACCGTCGTCCGGGATCGCCAGGAACACCTGCTGGTGGGGCACCTCGTCGCCGAGCCGCAGCTTGCTGCCGGCGGGCTCGGGCGTCACCGTGATCGGGGTGAGCGTGAGCCCGTGCTGCTTGGTGACCTTCGCCCGGAACGCCTCGATGGGTTCGGCGTTCCTCAGCGACAGCTTGGTGATCTCCTCGAAGGAGATCGGGCGGGCGCGGACGGTCTCATAGGTGGTCACAGCTGTTCCTCTCGTCGGTGGGCCCGGCCGCCAGTCTGGGACCTCCGGCTGAGACGAACCTGAGATGGTCAACCCGTGAGAGTCAGCGCACCAGGTCGGCGCCCGTGGTCGGCATCGGCTCGTCGGCGTCGATGAGCGAGGGCGGGCCGACCGCGAGCCCGTCCTCGGGCTCGGCGGACGAGGCGCGGGCGTCGGCGAGCACGTCGGCCGGCACGTGCCGCTCCAGGAACCGGCGGGCCATCCGGGTGGACGGGTGGATTCCGACGGTGGCCACCACGACGGCGCCGGCGATCAGCAGCCAGCCGGCGACCGGGTGCCCCCAGTTCATCGCCAGGAACGTGTAGACCGCCGGTGCCCACACCTTGCCGAGCGTGCTGCTCAGCCCGGCCGCACCCTGGTAGGCGCCGCGCTGCCGCGGGTCCATCAGCTCGGCCTCGAACGTCCAGTTCGCGGCCGAGAGGTAGAGCTCGGCCCCGGTCACGGTCACGTGCCCCAGCCACACCAGGGCGATCGTGACCAGCCCGACCGTGCTGTGGGTCGCCAGCGTGATCAGGCAGGACACCACGAAGAAGACCGAGGAGAGCCGCACCGCCCTCAGCGCGGTCCGCACGTCCTTGACGCCGCGGGCCGCGCGCATCGGCAAGAAGATGCACATGACCGTGTTGGTGCCGAACAGGAACGCGAGCAGCACCCGCGGCGCGTCGGTCTGCTGGACCAGCCACAGCGGGATCACCACGTTGAGCAGCACCTGGTTGGTCCAGAACACGCCGCCGAAGAAGGTGGTCAGCAGCCAGCCGACGTTGCGCAGCGGCCCCGGCCCCGGGACCCTCACCTTCCGGTCCTCGGCGGTCCGGTCGTCGTGCGCGGCACCCGGCAGCCGGCCGATCGCGACGGCGTTGACCAGGAACGCGGTCGTGGTGAACCACGGCAGCGCGTGCAGGACGCTGTTGGAGTGGAACGCCAGCGCGATGCCGCCGAGCATCGAGCCGATCGTGAAGCCCACGTTGAGCGCGGAGTACATGTAGGCCCGCGACTTCACCCGCTCGTCGGCCGGCAGCACGTCGATCGTGTAGGTGCCGAACGCCGCCCCACCGAGCGCCCCGATGACCTCCATGCAGACGGCCATCGAGACATAGCTCGGGAAGCCGTGGATCAACGGCCACAGCGAGAACATCGCCGCCTGACCCGTCGCGCTGACTGCCCACATCTTCTTGGCGCCGTACCGGTCGACCAGCTTGCCCATGGGTACGGCGGCCAGGAACTGCGCGATGCCGGCGCACGTCAGGCCGAGACCCACCTGGGCCGCGGTCAGCCCGACGATCTGGGTGAAGAAGACCGCGGACCCGGTCAGGAAGGTGCCCTCACCGAGGGCGAAGAGCAGGGACTGTGCCGAGAGGCGACCGGCCAGGGGTGACGGCGGGCGTGCGTGGCGGAGCAGTGCGGTGAACATCAACGCGCATTCTTCCTGCCAGCGTGCGCGTTGTCGTCCGAATTCACCTCCGCCGGCGCGATCCGGCTCCACCCCGTCCCCGCGGGTCCTCGAGCTGGGCGTTCTTGTCCGCCTCGAGGAGCTCGTGCACGTGCGCCAGCGGGCCGATGGTCAGCATCGGGTCAGTGTGCCCGAACCCGGCCGAAGAGACGGCGCGCCCACGCGTAGCAGAGCACGGTCACCAGGACGCACCACCCGATCGCCCACACCGCGTCCGAGCCCGGGTCGCGTCCCGCCAGGAACGCGCGCAGCGCGTCGATCACCGGCGTGAACGGCTGGTGCTGGGCGATCCAGGCCAGCCCCGTGGGCATCGAGTCGGTCGGCACGAACGCGCTGGACACGAACGGGAGCAGCAGCAGGACATCGGCGAGTTGCTCGCGGTCTCGACGCTGCCGGCGGCAAGGCCGAGGGCGACGCAGCGTCAAGGTCAAGCAGCGTCGCGCGCTCCCCCTAGGGCTGGCTGACCCGGAGCAGCGACTTGATGGCCCGGCGCTCGTCCATGGCCGCGTAGGCCTCGGCCACGTGCTCGAGGTCCGTGCTGTGGTCGAAGACGAGACCGGGGTTGATGCGTCCGGCGAGGACCTCGTCCAACAGCTCGGGGATGTAGCGGCGCGCCGGGGCGACCCCGCCCCTGATGCCGACGTTCTTCCAGAAGAGGGTCTTGTACTGGAAGGTCTCGTAGAGCGGGACACCCACCGCGCCGATCATGCCGCCGGCCCGGACGACGCCGGCGCAGGTCTCGATGGACTGGTCGGTCCCGACGCACTCCAGCGCCGCGTCGACGCCGGTCCCACCGGTGAGGCGCAAGACCGCATCGACGGCGTCGGCACCGCGCTCCTCGACGACGTCGGTTGCACCGAACCTCAGCGCGACCTGCTGCCGGTCGGGGTTGCGGCTGAGCGCGATGATCCTGGCCGCGCCGAGCATGGTCGCCGCCAGCACCGCGGACAGCCCGACCGCGCCGTCGCCGACGACCGCGACCGTGGCACCGTCGCTGACACCAGCACTGAGGGCGGCGTGGTAGCCGGTGCACATGACGTCCGACAGCGCCGTGAACGAGGCGAGCTGCTCGTCGCTGAAGTCCGAGCCGGGGACCTTGACCAGGGTGGCGTCGGCGAACGGGGCACGGACCTTCTCGCCCTGACCACCGTCCACGCTGCCGTCACCGAAGGCTCCTCCGCGCACGCAGTTGGACGTGAAGCCCGCCTGGCACGCGGGGCAGGTGCCGTCGCTGAAGGTGAAGGGCGCGATGACGAAGTCCCCCACGGCCAGGTCCGTGACCTTGTCGCCGACGGCCTCGATGACGCCGACGTACTCGTGGCCGATGCTTCCGACCTTGTGGGGGTTGACGCCCCGGTAGTACCAGAGGTCGGATCCGCAGACGCATCCGCGCACGACCCGGACGACCGCGTCGGTCGGGTCCTGGATCGTCGGGGCGGGTCGCTCCCCGAGCTCGATGCTGCCCGTGCCCTGGAAGATGGCTGCCTTCATGATGCGTTCTCCTTGGTGGATGTGAGGGTGCGTTGAGCCGGGACGATCACGGCGAGGACGACGACCAGGCACAGTGCGAGCAGGCCGGCGCCCCAGGTGAGGGCGACCGACACCCGCGCGGCCAGGTCCGCGGCGTTGGAAGAGGCGGCGACCAGGAACGCGAGTCCGGTGGCCATGCCGATCTGGTGGGCGGTGTTGAGCAGACCGCTCGCGGCGCCCGCGTCCTCGGCGCTGGCGCCGACCAGGCCGAAGCTGGTCAGGGGTGCGAACGTCAGCCCCTGACCGGCGCCGATGAGCACCATCGGGAGCGCGACCCCGACGACGTACGACGAGCCGGGGTTCACCTGCGCGAGCCAGGCCATCCCGGCCAGCGTGAGGCCGACGCCGGCCACGAGCGTGGGTGCGTCACCGAGGCGACGGGCCAGCCGGGGCACGACGGTGGCGACCGCGAAGTTCACCGCTGTCATCGGCAGGAACCCCAGCCCTGCCTGGAACGCGGTGAAGCCGAAGGCGTCCTGCATCAGCTGGGTGCCGAAGAAGAAGAAGCCCATCATGGCGCCCAGGTAGAGGGCTCGCGCCGCGTAGGCGCCGCAGCGGCGACGGTCGGTGAACAGCCGCAACGGCATGATCGGCTGCTCGGCCCGGCGCTCGAGGAGCACGAACAGCGTCAGGGCCACCGTGGCGACGACCAACGCGGTCGGCTCCGACTCGAGGACACCGAGGACCAGGGCGCCGACGCCGATCGTCCCGGTCAACGCCCCCACGAGGTCGAACCGTCCCGGTCGTCGAGGAGTGTCGGGCAGGTAGCGGGGTGCGAGGACGGCCAGCGCGATGCCGAGGGGGACGTTGATGAAGAAGCCTGCGCGCCAGGAGACCCACTGTGCGGCCGCGCCGCCGACGAGCAGACCGAGGCTGGCCCCGATGCCCGCGGTCGCGGCATACCAGGCGACCGCACGCGAGCGCTCCGGCCCGACGGGGAAGCTCACCGTGAGCAGGGACAGGGCCGAGGGCGCCACCACGGCGGCACCGACGCCCTGCAGGGCGCGAGCGCCGATCAGCCACCAGCCCGTGGCGGCGACGCCGACGAGGAACGACGCCGCGACGAACACTGCGAGACCCGCGACGAAGACACGTCGGCGCCCCAGCAGGTCGCCGAGGCGGGCACCGAGCAGGAGCAGGCCGCCGAACACCAAGGTGTAGGCGTCCTGCACCCAGGTCAGCCCCGCGGCGTCGAGGTGCATCGCCGACGCGATGGAGGGCAGGCCGGTGAAGATGACGGAGTTGTCCAGCAGGATCAGGAAGTAGCTGACCAGGATGATCACGAGGACGGCCCGTGGATGGGCCGGTCCTGACGCGCTCACCGTGGTCCCGGTGCGGCTGGTCGTTGCCGTGGGTGTCGTGGTCACGAGCACCAGACAACCCCGACCCGACGAGCCGCAACAGGCACTGACGAGAGGGGTACTGGCAGGGACTCCCGCGCGGCGCCTGCATCCGTACCGTGGAGGTCATGGACGATCCCCGCAGGAACGACCTCCAGGAGTTCCTCACCACACGCCGCGCCAAGATCACCCCCGACCAGGCCGGGCTTCCGGTGTACGGCGCCAACCGCCGGGTCACCGGCCTGCGCCGCGAGGAGGTCGCCCTGCTGGCCGGCATCAGCGTCGAGTACTACACGCGCCTCGAGCGTGGTCGGGTCGGCTCGGTCTCCGAGAACGTCCTCGAGGGCCTCGCCCACGCCCTGCAGCTCGACGAGGCCGAGCGCGACCACCTGTTCCGGCTGGTGCGCACCGCCAGCACCCCGGCGAGCCGACGCACCTCACGCCGCACGCCTGCCAAGAAGCGTGTCCGGCCGGCCCTGGAGCGGATCCTCGACCAGATGCCGATGCCGGCCTACCTGCGCAACGGCCGCTTCGACGTGCTGGCCGCGAACGACCTCGGGCGCGCGCTCTACAGCCCGCTCTACGACCAGGCGGCCGCCCACACGCCGGGCGAGCCGCCCAACAGCGCACGGTTCCTCTACCTCGACCCCGCCGCCGAGGACTTCTTCCTCGACTACGACAAGGCAGCCAACGACTGCGTTGCGTTCCTTCGTGCCGAGGCAGGGCGCGACCCCTACAGCAAGGAGCTCTCCGACCTGGTGGGCGAGCTGTCGACCAGGAGCGAGGACTTCCGCCGCCGCTGGGCCGCACACGACGTGAGGTACCACCGCACGGGCCGCAAGCGCTTCCACCACCCGCTCGTCGGCGACCTCGAGCTCGACTACGAAGCATTCGACCTGCCTGGCGACCCCGGGCAACGCGTCAACGTCTACACCGCACCGCCGGACTCGCCGTCCGAGGAGGCGCTGCGCCTCCTCGCCAGCTGGACTGCTCGCCCGTCGGTCCCCGCCACCGCCAGCACCCCCGAGAACGAGGACACGTGGAACTCCTGACAAAGCACCTCACCCTGCAGGGGCCGGCCGAGATGTTCACCGGCACCCTCCACGCTGACGTCGTCGCCAGCTGGGGTGACCACGTCACCGATGACGAGTACGCCGCTCTGGAAGGGCAGCTGTGATGGACACCCTCACCCTCAACAACGGCGTCCAGATGCCTGCCCTCGGCCTCGGCGTCTTCCAGACACCGTCCGAGGAGACCCGCGGTGCGGTCGCAGCAGCCCTCGAGCTGGGCTACCGGCACGTGGACACCGCCGCCGCCTACGCCAACGAACGTGAAGTCGGGCAGGCCGTCCGGGAGTCCGGGCTTCCGAGGGATGAGGTGTTCCTCGAGACGAAGGTCTGGATCAGCGACTACGGCTACGACGCGACACTCCACGCCTTCGACAAGAGCGCCGGCAAGCTGGGCGTCGACCAGATCGACCTGCTCATCCTCCACCAGGCGCTCCCGGGCGACTTCGGCAAGACCCGCGAGGCCTACCGCGCTCTCGAGACGCTGCTCGCCCACGGCAAGGTCCGCGCCATCGGCGTCAGCAACTTCATGACCCACCACCTCCGCGCGCTGCTCGAGCACGCGACCGTCGTCCCGGCGGTCAACCAGCTCGAGATCCACCCCTACTTCCAGCAACGCGAGCTCCAGGACCTCGACGCGGCGCACGGAATCCTCACCCAGGCGTGGTCGCCCATCGGCGGCATCACCTTCTACCGCGACAGCGGCCACTCCAGCGCGCTGGAGGACCCGGTGATCACTGGCATCGCCAGCGCTCACGGAAAGTCGCCTGCCCAGGTGATGCTGCGCTGGGGGCTTCAGCGCGGCCGCTCGGTCACCCCCAAGTCGACGAATCCCGCCCGGATCGCGGAGAACCTCGACGTCTTCGACTTCGAGCTCGCCGACAGCGAGCTCACGGCACTGGACGGGCTCGAGACCGGCAGGCGCGGAGGCCCGGAGCCCGAGGACATCACGCTGGCGAAGTTCGGTAGGCCGATCCCCGAGGCGTGACGACGCGCCTGCTCGTGCAGACGCACGAAGGCCCGGACCTGTTGGTCCGGGCCTTCGTCCTTGTAGCGGGGGCAGGATTTGAACCTGCGACCTCTGGGTTATGAGCCCAGCGAGCTACCGAGCTGCTCCACCCCGCGTCGGTGAAACCAACCTTACGGGAGGTCGTCACCAACGCCAAATCGGGGGTGCAGCAAGGGTTCTCAGCCCTGTTGGGGTGAAGCGGACGCGCTCGGGGACGCGCTCGGGGACGGGCTGGGCGACGGCGAGGCGGTGGCCTTGTCGGTCGCGGCGAGCGCCCGCTCGACGAGGGCCTGCGCCTGCTTGGTGGCCTCCGCGTAGCCGGTCAGGTCGCCTGCCTTCAGCTTGCGCTGCGCCTCGGCGAACTTCTCGGTGGCCTGCTGGAGCAGCGCCCGGACACCGGTCGGGACGGTCCCGCCGCCGGTGCCCCCGGAGCCTCCGGAGCCGCCGGTGGTGGGCGGCGTCGACGACGTGATCCCGAGAACGTCGTTGAGGGCGCCGTCGAGCGTCGTACCGATGCCGACCGCGTCGCCGAAGGAGACCAGCACGTAGCGCAGCGCCGGGTAGCGGCCCTCGCCGGAGACGCGCTGGGCGTAGATCGGCTGCACGTAGAGCAGGCCGTCGCCGACCGGCAGGGTGAGCAGGTTGCCGTAGATCGCGCGGGAGTTCGCCTTGGTGAACGCGACGAGCTTGCCCTGGATCTCCTCGTCCTGGCCGAAGTTGTTGGCGATCTGCGACGGGCCGGGGATCTGGGTGTTGCTGGGCAGCCGCAGGATCCGGATCGTGCCGTAGTCGCTCTGACCGGCGTCCGCGTCGACGGAGATGAACGCGGACAGGTTCTGCCGCTTGTTCGGCACGAACACCGACGTCAGGGAGAACACCGGGTCGGCGCCGCCGGAGGGCGTGCGCACGGAGAGCCGGTACGGCGGCTGGTTGCGTGCGTGGTTCTCCGGGTCCTGCGGGACCACCCACTTGTCCGAGCCCTCGTAGAACGTCTTGGGGTCGGTGACGTGGTAGGCGCCGAGGATCTCCCGCTGCACCTTGAACAGGTCCTCGGGGTAGCGCATGTGCGCCTTGAGGTCGGAGGGGATCGACGACTGCGGCTTGACCAGGTTGGGGAACGCGGCCATCCAGGCGTTGAGGATCGGGTCCTTGTCCCAGGCGTAGAGCGTCACTTTGCCGGTGTAGGCGTCGACGACGGCCTTGACCGAGTTGCGCATGTAGTTGATCTGGTCGGTGGGCAGCGTGGCGTAGGACGTGCGCGGGTTGAGCGCGTCCGAGGTCATCTCCGACAGCGAGCGCTTCTCGGAGTTGGGGTACTTGTCGGTGGTCGTGTAGCCGTCGAGGATCCACACGACGTGACCGCCCACCACGGCCGGGTAGGCGTCGGAGTCGACGGTCAGCCACGGCGCGACCTTCTGCACCCGGGCCCGCGGCTGCCGGTCGTAGAGGATCTGGGAGTTCGCGTTGACCCGGCTCGACAGCGCGATGGTCGGGTCGGAGAACTTGATGGCGTAGAGCAGCTGGTTGAACAGCCCGCCGATCGGCACGCCGGCCTTGCCCTGGTAGGTGTTCATGCTCGGGCTCGAGCCCTGGCCCTCGGGGGTGTCGAGCTCCACGTCGGCCCCGCCGGCCACCTTGCCGACGAGCGAGTAGTCGGGGCTGTCCTCACCGAAGTAGATCCGCGGCTGGTAGCCCTTCGGCGGGAACATGTCGGTCAGGTCGCCCCGCGGCGGGATGTCCTGCTCGGCCCAGACCGGCTTGCCCTCGTTGTCGGTGACCAGGTTGTCCTTGTTGTCACGCTGGTTGCCGTAGGCCGCGATCACGCCGTAGCCGTGGGTGTAGACGGTGTGCTCGTTGGCCCAGTTGCGCTGGCCGTCCGGCAGGCCGGAGAGGTCCATCTCGCGGGCCGCGATCACGATGTCGCGCTCGCGGCCGTCGATCTTGTAGCGGTCCACGTCGAGCACCGGGGCGACGCTGTAGTAGGCCTTCACCTGCTGGAGCTGGGTGAACGCGTCGTCGGCGAGGCTCGGGTCGAGCAGCCGGATCCCCGGGATCGACTGGGCGTCGGCGAGCAGCTGGGACTTGCTGAGCGTCTGGGTGGCGTCGTACGGCGTCACCTTGGTGCCCGCGATGTCGTAGGCGGCACGCGTCGCGTCGATGTTCCTGGCGATGTAGGTGCGCTCTTTGTCCGGCTCGGACGGGTGCACCTGGAACTCCTGCACGAAGCCGGGCCAGATCACGCCGAGCAGGATCGAGGAGAGTGCCAGCAGCGCCAGCCCGACCGAGGGCAGCAGCCACGTGCGGCGCAGCACGTTGGCGAAGAACAACAGCGCGCAGATGAGCGCGATGAACATCAAGATGTTCTTGCTGGGCAGGACGGCGTGCTGGTCGGTGTAGCCGACACCGGTGAACAGGCCGCCGCCGGTGGTCAGGTCGAAGCGGTCGAGGTAGTAGTCGACGGCCTTGAACAGCACGAACGCGCCGAGCAGCACCGAGATCTGCACCTGGGCGGCGCCGGAGAGCTTGTCGTGCTTGGCCTGCAGCCGGATGCCGCCGAACAGGTAGTGCACGGCCGCGGCCGCGAGCAGGCTGAGGATCGTGATCGCCATGCCCACGTTGACCAGGTAGTGCAGCCAGGGCAGCTCGAAGACGTAGAAGCCGACGTCCTTGTGGAAGTAGGCGTCACGGGTGCCGAAGTCCTGCCCGTGCCGCCACAGCAGGAACTGCCGCCACTCCCCCGAGCCGGACGAGCCCGCGAACAGGCCGAGGATCGCCGCGACCGCGACGAGCAGCCAGCGGCGCAGTGGGTCGACCACCTCGCGGTAGCGGTCCAGGCTGGCCTGCTCGGCCGAGGTGGGCCGGAACAGCGGTCGGAACCGGTAGGCCAGCACCACGTTGGCGGCCACCACCACCGCCATCGCCACCCCGAAGACCAGGAACAGCATGATCCGGGTGCCGAGCACCTTGGTGAAGACGTTGGAGTAGCCGACGCTGCTGAACCACAGCCGGTCGGTCCACACCCCGGTGAACACCGAGACCAGGAAGAACAGGGCGACCAGCACGGCGAGGGTGCCGATCAGCGCCCGGGAGCGCTGCGGCGGCGGCGCGGCCGGGCGTCGCGGCCCCTCGGAGGTCTCGTCGTCGAAGAATCCGCTCACGGCGTGTGCCCTTGTCCGTCGGGGTGCGACTTACTGGTCGAGTGTTGACTGCAGCAACTCTAGGAGCGCCGGCACCAGGTCGGGGCTTTCTACGACCGAGAAGTCGTCGTCGTGTGCCTTCAGGCGCAGCGCGCAGAACGTGGCGCCGTCACGGGTGACCCCAGCGACGATGCGGACCTCCTGCCGGTCCGGGTGCTCGGCGGCGTAGCGCTCCGCGGCCGCGGCGTCCTCCGGCATCTCCGCGTCCGCACCGGGCGGCAGCACCAGGCGCTCGACGACGGCGGCGCAGCCGTAGACCTCCGGCGGCCACATGATCGCGGCCAGGGTCTCCTCGAACGTCTTGTCCGCGGGCAGCGTGTCCTGCTCGACCGGCGTCAGCGACCCGGCCGCCTCCGTGGCGTCGAGGCCCATCGCGGCGGCCAGCGCGGGCTCGCGCTGCAGCAGGTCAGCGGTCGGCACCAGCGCGTAGAGCCGCGACGGCTGGTCCCAGCCGGCCTCGGCGGCGTGCGTCTCGATCTCGCGTACGGCGACGGCGAGCACCGGGTCCACCTCGGGGCTGGTCTGCTCGGGGCTGGGCTGCTCGCTCATGAGCACGCCGGGAGGGTCGCGTGCGGGTCACGGGCGTAGGTCTGCAGCGAGCCGATGGCGCTGTGCAGCGTGGGTGCCTTCACGAGGCGGATCTCCCCTTCCTTGACGTCCGCGTTCAACGCGGACGCGCAGTTGCCCGGCGGCACCAGGAAGAGCTTCGCCCCGGCGTCCGCCGCGGCCACGATCTTCTGCTGGATCCCGCCGATCGGTCCAACGGTCCCGCCCTGGGTGATGGTTCCCGTGCCGGCAATCTCGTTGCCGCCGGTGAGCTCCCCCGGCGTGAGCGTGTCGTAGACCGACAGCGCGAAGATCAGCCCGGCGCTCGGCCCGCCGATCTGCTCGTTGAGGCGCACCGAGACGTCGAACGGGAAGTCGTAGCCGTCGCCGGGGTTGACCCCGATCACCGACCGCTTCGGACCGCTCGTCGAGGCCGTCGGACGGATCCGCTCGGTGACGTTCTTGCCGGCACGGCGCAGCACGAACGTCGCGGTCCTCGAGGTGCCGTTGTCCTGGATCGCCTTGACCAGGTCGTCGGCGGTCCGGACCGCCGTACCGTTGACCGACACGAACTGGTCGCGCACCTTCAGCTTGCCGGCGGCCGGCGAGCCCGGCGTCACGCCGAGCACCTCCACGTGCAGCGGCAGCTTGTAGCCGAGCTCGGTGAGCGCCGCCGCCACGGCGGTGTCCTGCGAGGACACCATCTCGACGCTGCTCTCCTGCTCGGCGTCCTGCGCGGACTGGGTCGGCGGGTAGATCACGTCGCGGGGGTAGACCGCCTTGGTCCCGTCGAACCAGGCGCTGAGGGCGCCGTACAGGTTGATGGATCGGCCGGGGCTCGTCACCGACACCGTGGTCAGCCGCAGCTGGCCGGTGGTCGGGTAGGTCTTGTGGCCGGTCACGGACACGATGTGGCGGCCGCCCGCCTGGCCGAGCACGTTCACCGTCGGGCCGGGGCTCATCGTCACGTAGGGCACCGGCAGCACCAGCGCGACGACGAAGAGCACCAGCAGCAGACCGGCGACGACGGCCGTGGACAGGGAGCGGCGACTCATGGCGTCACCTTCTCACCCGGGCGCAACGCGGCCGTGGTCAGGCCGACCGGCGGGTGGGCTGGGTCGCTTCGCGGCGGGAGGGGCGTACGGCGATCCCGGTGCTTCGGTCACGCACCGTCGCCGGGCGGGCCTTGGACGCACCCGGGTGCGCGCGGCCGATAGCGGCAGCGAACCGCTCGTAGGCGGCCTCGGACCGGACGGCCTGCTCCGGCTTGGCACGACCCGCCCACGCGGCCCACGCCATCATCACCAGGAGAACGACCCCGGACGGGGCCAGCCACAGCAGCACACTCACCGGACCAGGGTAGGTGCCGCGGGGCGTGCGGACCGGGACGCGCTACGGCGTGCCGACCCACTCCTCGCCGCCGTCGGCGAACAGCTGGTGCTTCCAGATCGGCACGGTCGCCTTGAGCTCGTCGATCAGCGCCCGCGACGCCTCGAACGCCTCCCCGCGGTGGGCGGCGGCGGTGGCCACCACCACCGCGGCGTCGCCGAGCGCGAGCCGGCCGACCCGGTGCACCGCGGCGACCGCGAGCACGTCGTGGTCGGCGGCGACCTTCTCGACGACCTCGCGGAGCCGGTCCAGCGCGGTCGGGTGGGCGGAGTACTCCAGCCCGGTCACCTCGCGCTCGTGGTCGTGGTCGCGCACGGCGCCGACGAACAGCACCTGGCCCCCGGCGGCCACGTCGGCGAGCGCACCGAGCACCTCGGCGACGTCGAGCGGTGTCGCGCGGATGTCCACGAGGCGTACGACGGGTTGCTGGCTGCTCACCCGGCGAGCCTAACCGTCGGGGCGGGCGGTTGGCGCGACGAGTAGTTTGGAGGCATGAGCAACGACCCCGGCGACCGGCCCAACGGCGACCCGGACGAGCCCCGCGATCCGCAGGACTCGGGCCAGAACCCGTTCAAGGGCACGCCCTTCGAGCAGATCTTCTCCGCCTTCGGGGGTGGCCTGCCCGGGATGGGCGGTCCGGGGGGCACCGGCGGGCAGCTGCCCGACTTCTCGGCGCTGATGGGCCAGATGCAGGCGATGATGGCGCCGCACGAGGGCTCGGTGAACTGGACCCTGGCCAAGGACGTCGCCCGCCGTGCGGTGGCCGCCGAGCCCGACCCGACGCCGTCGGAGGCCGACCGGTCCACGGTCGCGGACGCGCTGCGGCTCGCCGACCACTGGCTCGACTCCGCCACCGACCTGCCCTCGGGCGTGCACACCCCTGCCGTGTGGAGTCGCGCCGAGTGGGTCGAGCAGACCATGCCGGTGTGGCAGCGGCTCGTCGAGCCGGTCGCCGAGCACGTCGTCGGCGCGATGGGCAACGCCCTGCCCGCCGAGGCGAAGGCGATGGCCGGTCCGCTGCTGGGCCTGCTCGGCCAGGCCGGCGGCGCGATGTTCGGCCAGCAGGTCGGCCAGGCCGTCGGCGGGCTCGCCGGCGAGGTGCTCTCCGCCTCCGACATCGGCCTGCCGCTCGGCCCCGAGGGCAAGGCCGCCCTGGTGCCGGCCAACGTCAAGGACTTCGCCGCGGGCCTCGACGTCGGCCAGGACGACGTGCTGCTCTACCTGGCGCTGCGCGAGGCTGCCCACCAGCGGCTGTTCGCGCACGTGCCCTGGCTGCGCGGCCACCTGCTCGCCGCGGTCGAGGACTACGGCCGCGGGATGAGCATCGACGTCTCCAAGATCGAGTCCTCGATGCGCGACCTGGACCCCTCCAACATGGACGCCATCCAGGAGGCGCTCGACGGCGGCCTGTTCGAGCCGGAGAAGTCCCCGGCCCAGCAGGCGGCACTGACCCGGCTCGAGACCACGCTCGCCCTCGTCGAGGGCTGGGTCGACGAGGTCGTCGGCCAGGCCACCGAGCAGCGGATGCCCGCGGCCGGCAAGCTCCAGGAGGCGATCCGGCGGCGTCGGGCCGCCGGTGGTCCCGCCGAGTCGACGTTCGCCGCGCTGGTCGGTCTCGAGCTGCGGCCGCGCCGGCTGCGCGACGCCTCCGCGCTGTGGGGCTCGCTGCGCTCCCGCGAGGGCGCCGCGGCCCGCGACGCCGTCTGGGCGCACCCCGACCTGCTGCCGACCCCGGCCGACCTCGACGACCCGCTCGGGTTCGGCGAGGGCCGCACCGACGCCGAGGTGCTCACCGACGACGAGTTCGACGCCGCACTGGCCGAGCTCCTCGATGGCGAGGACGGCTCGGGTCCCGCGAGCCCCGGCCCGACCGAGGCATGAGCAGCGAACTGCACGCGGACGCCCTGGCCCTCCTGCGGGGCTGGAGCGCGCCCTCGGCTTCCCAGGAACAGCACCGGACGTCGTACGTCGGGCACCTGGAGGGGCACGCCGACGGGGCCTACCGCGAGTGCCGCCCCGACCACCTGACCGCCAGCACCCTGGTGGTCTCCCACGACGGGTCCGAGGTGCTGCTCACCCTGCACGCGAAGGCCCAGCAGTGGTTCCAGCTCGGCGGCCACTGCGAGCCCGGCGACACGACCCTGGCCGGTGCCGCGCTGCGCGAGGCGACCGAGGAGTCCGGGATCGGCGAGCTGCGGCTCGACCCGGTGCCCGTGCAGCTCAGCCCGCACGAGGTGCCGTTCTGCCGTGGCGGCGACCCCGACGGACCCGTCACCCGGCACCTCGACGTGCGGTTCGTGGCGGTCGCCCCGGCCGACGCGGAGCACGCGGTCAGCGAGGAGTCGCTGGACGTGCGCTGGTTCGCCGCGGAGGCGCTGCCCACCGAGGTCGAGGAGATGCGCGAGCTGGTGCGACTGGCCCGCGCGCGACTTCAGTCGACGTCGTCGAGCGCCATCTGAACCGCGCCGGCGTCGGAGCAGTCCGGGTCGTCGGCGACGATGCCGAGGTGTGAGGCCGCGGCGACCCCCTCGAGGAAGCCCTTGGCCCGCTCCGCCTTCGGGTAGCGGTCCACCCACGCCCAGAACTCCGGCGTGTGGCCGGCCTCGATGAGGTGCGCGAGCTCGTGCACGAGCACGTAGTCGATCACCCACGCGGGCATCCCCTGCAACCGCACCGACAGCCGGATCGAGCGGTCACTGGGGGTGCAGGAGCCCCAGCGGCTGTTCTGGTTGTCGACCCACCGAACGACCGCGGGCTCGGCCTGGCCGTCGAGGTAGCGGGTCGACAGCTCCCGGGCCCGGCGCTTGAGGCCGGCGTCGCTCGGGCGACGGCGCTGCTCCGAGCGCTCGAGCCGCTGCAGCATCGTCGCCACCCACTCCTTCTCCTCCGCACGGGTCAGCCGTGCGGGGATCAGCACGACCACCCGGTCGTCCTCACGGTAGGCCGCGACCGTGCGCCGGCGGCGCCGGGAACGACGGACCTCGACCACCGGTCCCTCGGTCGGGGCGCTGCGCGCGGGGCTGGTGGTCATGACACGAACGCTACCCGTAGGTGAGCCCCGGCTCAGGCGTTCGCCCAGGCCAGGAGCCGGTCCCGGGTCCAGGTGTTCACGATCCGTTCGACGGGCACCCCCAGCGCCTCGGCCCGCTCGGCGCCGTACGCCAGGAAGTCGAGCTGGCCCGGGGCGTGGGCGTCGGAGTCGATGCTGAACAGGCAGCCGGCCTCGAGCGCCAGCGCGACCAGCTCGTCGGGCGGGTCGCAGCGCTCGGGTCGGGAGTTGATCTCCACGGCGACGTCGTGCTCGGCGCAGGCGGCGAAGACGGCCGCGGCGTCGAACTGGCTCTGCGGGCGCGTCCCCCGTCCCCCCATCACCAGCCGGCCGGTGCAGTGCCCGAGCACGTTGGTCTCGGGGTGACCGACGGCCGCGACCATCCGCCGGGTCATCGCCGCGGCGTCCATCTTCAGCTTCGAGTGCACCGAGGCGACCACGACGTCGAGCCGGCCGAGCATCTCGTCGGTCTGGTCCAGCCCGCCGTCGTCGAGGATGTCGACCTCGATGCCCTTCAGGAGGGTGAACCCCGCGCCACCGAGGTGGGCGTTGACGGCGTCGACGACGTCGAGCTGCCGGGTCAGCCGGGCCACGCTCAGCCCGTTGGCGACGGTCAGCCGCGGCGAGTGGTCGGTGAGCACCTGGTAGTCGCGGCCGAGCTCGATGGCGGTCATGGCCATCTCCTCGATCGGCGAGCCGCCGTCGGACCAGTCCGAGTGCGAGTGCAGGTCGCCGCGCAGCTGGGCGTAGAGCTCCTGCCCGCCGGCGGCGAGCGGTCCGGCGGTCGCCTCGAGCTCGGTGAGGTACGGCGGCACGCGACCGGCCACGCAGTCCTCGACGATGCTCGCGGTCTTGGCGCCGATCCCGGGCAGCTGCTTCAGGGTGCCGGCCTCGGCGCGGGCACGCACCTCGTCGGGGTCGAGCGGCAGCAGCGTGGCCGCGGCTCCGCGGTAGGCCTTGATCCGGTAGGAGTCGGCCATCCGTCGCTCGAGCAGGAACGCGATCCGCCGCAGCGCCGCCACCGGGTCGTTCATCGGGTCCTCTCGATCGTGCGCGTCTCGTCCTCGTCCCACCCCGGGCGAATCTTTGCCGATCCGCGGCCGGTTGTCTCTCCTCCACAGCATGGGGACGGACGAACCCGCTGCTCACCAGGGGTGCACGGCCCGCGTCCCGGGCGTGTCCCCCACAGCCGGTTCCACGGTTTCCCCAGGTATGTCCACACGCTGTGGGTCTCGGTCCACAGTCTGTCCACAACGTTGTCCACAGGGGTGGACGACGACCCGTTGACCGGACGGGGGGACGGTCCTAGGTTCCTGTGCAGTCCGGGCGGGCTCACCCCCGACCGACGTCGACGAGGCCCTCGGCCGCGTCGGGATGACGTCCGCAAGGGGAAGGCGTGCGGCATCCCGGCCAGGCAGAGGGCCTCGTGGCGTCTCGGGTCAGCGGCCCTCGAACCGCGGGGCCCGCTTCTCGCGCGCCGCGGCGATGCCCTCCTGGAGGTCCGCGGTGGCCAGCGTGACCGGCTGGGCCAGCGCCTCCCACTGGATCGCGCTCTCGAGGTCGCTGAACCCGCCGGTGCGCAGCGCGACCGTGGTCAGCCGGGTGGCGACCGGGGCGGTGGCCGCGACCTGGTGCGCGGTCGCGAGCACCGAGTCCCGGAAGCCCTCTGCCGGCGCGACCGAGGACACCAGGCCGAGCCGGAACGCCTCGTCCGCCTCCACGACCCGGCCCGTCAGCAGCAGGTCCCGCGCGTGGGCGACGCCGACCACGTCGGGCAGCAAGTAGGTGGCGGCCATCCCGGCGTGCATGCCGAGCTTGACGAACGGGACCCCGAGCTTCGCGCCCTCGGCCGCGTAGCGCAGGTCGCAGGCCAGGGCCAGGCACAGCCCGGCACCGATCGCGTGGCCGTTCACCGCCGCGATCGTGGGCACCTCCAGACGCCGTACGGACAGCCAGGCGCGGTAGAACGCGATCATCCGGGTGCGCAGGTGGTCCACGGACGCGTCCGGCTCGCTGGCGATCCAGGAGGTGTCGCCGCCGGAGCAGAACGCGCTGCCCTCGCCGGTCACCACCACCGCCCGGACGCTGCGGTCGCCGGCCAGCTCGTCGATGGCGACCACCCAGGAGGAGGTCATCTCCTCCGACATCGCGTTGCGCTGGTCGGGGTTGTCCAGGGTGAGGACGACGACCCCGTCGTCGTACCTGTCGACCCGCAGGTGCGGGCGCTGCTCGCTGCTCGGCTGGCTCATGCGCCGGAGACTACCGAGGCTCCCGACGGCGCTCCGCCGTGGCCCGGACGCCGGACGGTCGCGGTGCCGCTCGGTTGTCCATAACGAACATATCGTCACAAACAACCTGAAAATACCGAGAACTGAGCGTGAAACCCGCCCGTGTCGCCTTGCGCCTGCGTGAGTCGGCAACGCTCCTGACATAGTGTGCGGAGCGGCCGTCCCGAAGGCGGCCCCGGCGGGTCAAATCACACTGACTCCCCGCCGACGACCAGATTCATTGATTGACTAGAAGGAGGCCGTCATGGCGGAGACCTGGAGCGGCGAGTTCTACTGCGTGAAGTGCAAGGAGAAGCGCCAGGCTGACGGCGAGGTCAAGGTCAACGACAAGGGCACCCGCATGGCCAAGGCCGTGTGCCCCGTCTGCGGCACGAACCTGAACCGCATCCTCGGCAAGGCCTGAGCCTCAGCCTTTCCATCAGCGGCGGGATCCCTCGACTCGAGGGATCCCGCCGCTGTGTTTGCGCAGCGTCCCGAGGCTGGCCTGTGGATGACCGGTCGCGCGATCGAGGCCTCCGGGGCAGGCTGCCGGGATGCGCCCACTCCTCCGCCCCGGCACCCACGTCCTGACCCGCGGCGACGGCCGGCTCCAGCTCGGCCTCGACCCGCGGCACGCCCTGCTCCTCGAGGACTCCGCCGAGGTCCGGGCCCTCGCGGCCGGCCTCGGCAGCACCGTCCCGGCGCCCGGCGCCGGCACCGTCCCCGAGGAGCTCGTCGACCTGCTCGAGCGGCACGACCTGCTCGTCGACGGCGACCGGCTCCGGCCCCTGCTGCGCGAGGGGCCGGGGCGGGCCTCGCGCTACGACGCCGCCGCGGCCGCCGCCCGGCTCGGTGACGACGCCCCCGGCGTGCTCGACGGCCGGCAGCAGGTGCGGGTCGACCTGCGCGGGTTCGGCCACCCGGCCTCCACCGCGGTGCGCGAGCAGGTCGGCGACCTGCTGGCCGGCTGCGGGGTGCCGCTCTCCCCCGCCGGTACGGCGACCGGCAACCTCGGCGTCCTGGTGGGCGTCGGCGAGCCGGAGCGGGACCTGCTCGACGGGTGGACCCGCTCCGGGACGCCCTACACGCTGCTGCGGCTGACCGAGGGGCGCGCCGTGCTCGGACCCTTCGTCTCCCCCGGCCGCACCGCCTGCCTGCGCTGCGTCGACGCCCACCACACCGACGCCGACCCGTCCTGGCCGCTGCTGGTCCGCCAGTACGCCACCGCCTCGGCCCGCGACCGCAACGACGGCGCCCCCGAACCGGTCGACCCGGCCCTGGCCGCGCTGGCCGCCGCGTGGACGGCGCGGGACGTCGTGACGTTCGCCGAGGGCGGGCGCCCGACCACCTGGTCGACCACGCTGAGCACCACCAGCGACCTGGCCGCGCTCGAGACCCGGTCCTGGCAGCGCCACCCGGAGTGCTCCTGCTCCTGGTGACCGGCCGTAGGCCACAATGGGGCCCATGACCGAGCTGCCCCGCAAGGCTGTTGCGAGGACCGCGCGGCTGGCGGCGCTGCCGCTCGGCTACGCGGGTCGCACCGCGCTCGGCGTCGGCCGCCGGCTCGGGGGCACGCCCGCGGAGACGGTGCTCAGCGAGGTCCAGCAGCGGACCGCCGAGCAGCTGTTCCGCACGCTCGGGGACCTCAAGGGCGGCGCCATGAAGATGGGGCAGGCGCTGTCGATCTTCGAGTCGATGCTGCCCGAGGAGATCGCGGCCCCCTACCGCGACCAGCTCACCCGGCTCCAGGACTCCGCACCGCCGATGGCTGCGAGCACCGTGAACGCCGTACTCGCGCGGGAGCTCGGCGCGGGCTGGCACAAGTTGCTCGTCGAGTTCGACCCCGACCCGGCCGCCGCGGCCTCGATCGGGCAGGTGCACCGCGGCCGGTGGGTCGACGGCCGCGAGGTCGCGGTGAAGCTGCAGTACCCCGGTGCCGGCGAGGCGCTGCGCGCCGACCTCAAGCAGATGGGCCGCATCGCTCGCGCGTTCGGCACCTTGGTCCCCGGCGTGGACGTGAAGCCTCTCGTCGCCGAGCTCCGCGACCGGGTCGAGGAGGAGCTCGACTACTCGCTGGAGGCGCAGTCGCAGGCCGCGTTCGCGCAGGCGTTCCGCGACGACCCCGACTTCCACGTGCCCGAGGTGCTCGCCCAGACCGAGCGGCTGCTGGTCAGCGAGTGGGTGGAGAGCAGCTCCTCGCTCGCCCGGCTGATCGCCGAGGGCACCGCCGAGGAGCGCGCGCACTACGGCGGCCTCTACGTGCGGTTCCTGTTCCAGGGGCCGTCGCGGGTCGGGATGCTCCACGCCGACCCCCACCCGGGCAACTTCCGCGTGGTCCCGGCGGCCGACGGCGGTCTGGGCGGCCTCGGCGTCGTCGACTTCGGCGCCGTCGCCCGGCTGCCCGAGAACCAGCTGCCCAGCGCGATCGGGACGCTGCTGCGCATCGCGATGTACGACGACTACGACGACGTCCTCGCCGGCCTGCGGGAGGAGGGGTTCGTGCGGCCCAACATCCGCGTCGACACCGACGAGCTGCGTGCCTACCTCAACCCGTTCATCGAGCCGGCGCGCCACGACTCCTTCGTGTTCTCCCGGGACTGGATGCGTGAGCAGTTCCAACGCGTCCAGGACCTGCGCCAGCCGGGCTCCTCGGTGGTGCTCCGGCTCAACCTGCCGCCGTCCTACCTGCTCATCCACCGAGTCTGGGTCGGCTGCATCGGGGTGCTCTGCCAGCTCGGCGCGGAGCTGCCGTTCCGCGAGATCCTCGAGCAGTCGCTGCCGGGGTTCGCCGAGCCGGACTGAGCGGCTACCACCACTCGCTGTCGAGCCTGGACTCGATGGCGCGCAGGTGCTCACGGCTGCACCGGTCGCAGAAGGTGCGGTCCCGGCCGTTCTCGACCGCGGTCGTCCAGGTCAGCGGGAGCGTGTCGTCCGGCGCGGTGGTCCCGCAGAAGTCACAGGTGGCTGGCACGCCTCCCACCCTAGTCACACGCAGAGGGGCCCCGCCGCGACCAGCACCTGCTGGTCGGGACGGGGCCCCACATGAGTCACGTCTCGTGAGCACCGGCCGTGCCCGGGGCCTGGAAGCCTCGTGGACCGGACGGCGGTGCGGTGCTCAGAGCGTGCGGGCGAGCGCGATTCGCGCCTGAAGGGCGGCTCGCTCGGCGCGGCGGTGAAGCCGACGCGCGAGGAGGAGCTGCTGCCCACGCCTGCGGTCGAGCGCCTCTCCCAGGCGCTCGGACATCTGTGCGCGTGCCAGGTCTTCGTGAAGTGTGTACATCTTCGTGCTCTTCTCACTCAAGGTGGTGGTCATCGTGGGTTGATCCTTCTTTCTCAGGCGCGCCGTGACGGGGTCACAGCGAGCGGGCGAGCACGAGGCGGGCCTGCAGGGCTGCCCGCTCGGCCTGACGCGACTTGCGTCGGGCGAGCGCGACGTAGTGACCCCGGCGGAGGCTGCGGGCCTCCCCCAGGCGGGCGGCCTGCTCGTGCCGCGCGAGGTTCTCGATGAGCTGAGACATCGTCGTCTCCGGTTTTCTGTGCGGTGCTGCTCGGATGGTTTCGGTGGTGCTGCGCTGCTGCGGTGCTGCTGGCTGTCGCGGGCGGTCAGGCCGCGACCTCGTTCTTGCGGGGTCGGCCGCGGGGTCGCTTGCGGGGGATCACGATCCCCTGCAGGAACAGCTCGCCACCCCACACACCCCAGGGCTCTCGCCGTTCCAGCGCGCCGGCAAGACACTCACGCCGGACCGGGCAGGCCAGGCACATCGCCTTGGCCAGCTCGACGTCCTGAGGGGTCTCCGCGAAGAACAGCTCGGGGTCTTCCCTGCGGCACGGCAGCTGCTCCTCGTCGACGACGCCCGCTGCTGCGTAGGTGTCGAGAACGCTGATACTCATCTGTCACCCCCTCATGAGGTTTCTTCTCGTTGGCTGTCGGTGGACAGTTGCGGGAAACACAAAGGCCGCGGATCCCGGGTTTCGGGTTCCGCGGCCTGGAGGCTGCCGATGCTGAGTAACTCACTCAGATCGGTGGACTCCAGGCAGAGAGACCCGGGAAATCGCCCTTGCGCACGGCGGCCGTGGTGACGCGGTAGGCGCACACACCGGTGCCGACGACGGCAGAGCCGACGGTCATGCCGAGGAAGCCGCGGACGCGTCCGGACATGGGCATGCCGAGGACAACCTGCTGGTTGCTCGGGACGATGGTGTTGATTGCAATCACGTCGGACACCTCCTTCAAAGTCGTTCCTCGGGCGCCGGTCCTGGCAAGACCGTGGTGCGCGGTGTTTCTGGGTGGAAGAAACGTACCGCTCCCCCCGTGTAAGCGGCAAACGTTTTTTTGGGTATTTCCGTGAAAATTTCTCGGCGCACCAACTCCGCCCCCGCAAGCCCTCCCGCCGAGCGGGCGTGAACTGACACCCTCACCCCGCCGAGCGGTCGTCAACCTGCACGCAGAACCTGCCGAGCGGTCGCAGACTGACCATCTCGGTCGTGCCTGGGCGCGTCACCGGACGCTGGCGGCTGACAGTTCACGACGGCTCGGCGGGCATGCGGCGTCAGTTCACGACGGCTCGGCAGGCATGCGGCGTCAGTTCACGACGGCTCGGCGGGCATGCGGCGTCAGTTCACGACGGCTCGGCGGGGTGGGTCAGTCGGCGGTGACCAGGGCGAGCACGTCGTCGCCGTACTTCTCGAGCTTGGCGGAGCCGATCCCGTTGATCCGCAGCAGCGCGCTGGTGTCGGCGGGCTTCACCTCGGCGATGGCCTGGAGGGTGAGGTCGGTGAAGACGACGTAGGCCGGCACCTTCTCCTCCTCGGCACGGTCCTTGCGCCAGTCGCGGAGGCGGTCGAACAGGGCCTCGTCGTAGGTGGCGGGGCAGTCCTCGCAGCGGCCGACCTTGCGCTCCTTGGTCGAGCCGAGGGTGGCGTTGCAGACCCGGCAGTGCGCGACGCCCTTCTTGGCCTTGCTGGTCTTCGCGGGACGGGCCGGGGCGGTGTCGGAGCCGACCTGCGGGCGGACGCCGGCCAGGAAGCGCGACGGCTTGCGGGTGGAGCGGGAGCCGGGGTTGCGGGCCAGCGACCAGGAGACGGAGAGGTGCTCGCGGGCGCGGGTGATGCCGACGTAGAGCAGCCGGCGCTCCTCCTCGACGGCGGCCGGGCCCTCGGCGTAGACGATCGGCATCGTGCCCTCGTGCATGCCCGCGAGGAAGACGGCGTCCCACTCGAGCCCCTTGGCGGCGTGCAGGGTGGCCAGCGTGACACCCTCGGCGACCGGGGCGTGCTGCTCGGCGGCGCGGCGGTCGAGCTCGTCGACGAACGCGTTGAGGTCGGCCGCGACGTCCTCGTCCTGCTCCTTCTGGAAGTCGGTGGCCATCGCGACGATCGCCTGCAGCGACTCCCAGCGGTCGCGCACGTTGCCGCGCCCGGTGGGCGCCTCGGGGCCCCAGCCCATGCCGGCCAGGACCGCGCGGACGTCGTTGACGACGCCCTCGCCCGAGCCGCCCTGCGAGCGGGCGTTGCCGCGCAGCAGGGTCACCGCCTGGCGCACCTCGGCACGCTCGAAGAACCGGGCGGCGCCGCGCACGACGTAGGGGACGCCGCGGGCCGCGAGCGCCTCCTCGAACGCCTCGGACTGGGCGTTGATCCGGAACAGCACCGCCACCTCGCGGGGCGGAACGCCGCTCGCGACCAGGGCCAGGATGTCGGCGGCGACCTGCTCGGCCTCCGCGACCTCGTCGGACTGCTCGCGGTAGACGACCTCGGGCCCGCCGGGACGCTGGGCGCTCAGCTGCACGCCCGCGCTCGGGGTGCCGGCGAGCAGCCGGTTGGCGGTGCCGACGACCTGCGGCGTGGAGCGGTAGTTGCGGACCAGCTCGACGGCCGTGGTCTGCGGGTGCTTGCGCGCGAAGTCGGTGAGGTAGGACGCGTTGGCACCGGCGAAGGAGTAGATCGTCTGCGCCGGGTCACCGACCACGCAGATGTCGTGACGGCCGCCGAGCCACAGGTCGAGCAGGGCGGCCTGGATCGGGCTGACGTCCTGGTACTCGTCGACGACGAACCAGCGGTACTGGCTGCGCACCTGGGCCGCGACCCGCTCGTCCTCCGAGAGCAGCGCGGCCGCGCAGAGCAGCACGTCCTCCATGTCCATCCGGCCCTGGCCGCGCTTGACGTCCTCGTAGGTCGCGAACACCCGGGCCACCACGGCCGGGTCGTGGCTGCCGACGGTGCGCCCGCGCGCGGTCGCGACCGCGACGTAGTCGTCGGGACGGACGTTGCTGACCTTGGCCCACTCGATCTCGCTCGCCAGGTCGCGCAGCGAGGCCTGGTCGGTCGCGAGCCCGTTGCGACGCGCGGCGTTGCCCATGATCGGCAGCTTGGAGTCGACCAGGGTGGGCGGCTCGCCGCCGTACACCCGGGGCCAGAAGTAGCGGACCTGGCGCAGCGCCGCGGAGTGGAAGGTGCGCGCCTGGACGCTGCCGGCCCCGAGGCCGCGCAGCCGGGTGCGCATCTCGCCGGCCGCGCGGGTGGTGAAGGTGACCGCGAGGACCTCGGTGGGGTTGTAGACCCCGGTCGCGACGCCGTAGGCGATCCGGTGCGTGATCGCGCGGGTCTTGCCGGTGCCGGCGCCCGCGAGCACGCGTACGGCGCCCTGGAGCGCCACCGCGACGTCACGCTGCTCGGGGTCGAGGGCCTCGAGCAGCTGGTCGGCGGATCCACCGGACTCGTGCATAAGGGAACAAACTCCTGGGGTCGCAGGTTGTGCCAGTCGTCCAGCGTAGACGTGAGGAAGGACAGCGATGTCGTCGGTTTCCCCGACCGTGACGATGTACTCCACCCAGTGGTGCGGGTACTGCCACCGGCTGAAGAGCCAGCTCGACCGCGAGGGCATCTCCTACGAGGTCGTCGACATCGAGCGGGTCCCGGACGCGGCCTTCGTCGTCGAGCAGGTCAACGGCGGCAACCAGACCGTGCCGACGCTGGTCTACTCCGACGGTACGGCGCAGACGAACCCCTCCGTGGCGGACGTGAAGGCGAAGCTCGCCTCCCTCAACTGACGGCTCAGCTGACGGGCCTGGCGGGGAGTCCCCACTCGCCGGGCAGCGGACCGCCGTACCAGGCCTCGACGAGCGAGCGTGAGATGGAGATGCCGGCCGGCACCTGGAGCGTGCCGGCCTCGGCCTCCGCGAGCATCTGCTCACGGGTGAACCAGCGCGCGGACTCGATCTCGTCGGCGTCCACCTCGATCTCGGTCGACTCCGCCATGGCGAAGAAGCCGACCATCAGGCTGGCCGGCAGCGGCCACGGCTGGTTGCCGAAGTAGCGCACCTCCCCGACGCGGACGCCGACCTCCTCGGCGACCTCGCGGCGGACCGCGTCCTCGAGGCTCTCCCCCGGCTCGACGAACCCGGCCAGCGTCGAGTAGCGCCCGGCGGGCCAGGCGGCCTGGCGGCCGAGCAGCGCGCGATCGCCGTCGGTGACGAGCATGATCACGGCCGGGTCGGTGCGCGGGAACTGCTGGCGCCCGCAGCCGGTGCAGTGCAGCACGTGACCGGCCGCGCGGACCTCGAGCGCGCCGCCGCAGCGCGGGCAGTAGCGGTGCGCCCGCAGCCACTCGGCCATCCCGACGGCGTGCACGGCGATGCCGGCGTCCTTCGCCCCGATCAGGTGCAGCGTCCCGCGCAGGACCGTCCAGTCCTCGCCGGCCGCGTCGTCGTTCAGCCGGACCGCGAACCGCGCCGCGTCGTCCTGCATGCCGAGGAAGATCCGGTCGCCCGCCGGCACGTCCGCGGGGGCACGCCAGCCGAGCGCCGTACCGCCGTCGGCGAGGGGGAACCGCGCCCCGGCCATCGGCAGCACCAGCGTCGTGGGCGCCGCCCAGGCCTCCGCCAGCCAGGCGTCGTCGGTGCGGCGCTCACCGACCCGTTCGTGGGTGCGCCGGGACAGCGCGATGTCGACGGAACCGGGCGCGGGGAAGACGTCCTGGGGCACGTTCCCGACCCTACGACAGCGGCAATAGGCTGCTCGTCATGAGCACGCACATCGCCGCCCAGCCCGGTCAGATCGCTCCGCACGTCCTGATGCCCGGTGACCCGCTGCGGGCGAAGTGGATCGCGGAGACGTTCCTCGAGGACGCCGAGTGCTACTCGACCGTGCGCGGGATGCTCGGCTTCACCGGCACCTGGAAGGGCGAGCGCGTCTCCGTGCAGGGCTCGGGCATGGGGCAGCCGTCGCTGTCGATCTATGCCAACGAGCTGCTCAAGGAGTACGGCGTCCGGTCGATCGTGCGGGTCGGCTCCTGCGGCGCGCTGTCGGAGGACCTGAAGATCCGCGACATGGTCATCGCCAGCGGCGCGTGCACCGACTCCTCGATGAACAAGATCCGCTTCGAGGGGCTCGACTACGCCCCGGTCGCGGACTTCGGACTGCTGCACAGGTCGTTCACGGCGGCGCAGGCGCGCGGGCTGTCCGAGCGCACCAAGGTCGGGCTGATCTTCTCCAGCGACTCGTTCTACAGCCCGCGTCCCGAGCTGACCGGGCGGATGGTCGACTACGGCGTGCTCGCGGTGGAGATGGAGGCGAGCGCCCTCTACACGCTGGCCGCGCAGCACGGCGCGCGAGCGCTGGCGATCTGCACGGTGTCCGACCACATCGTCACCGGCGAGGAGACCACCGCGCAGGAGCGCGAGCAGACCTTCGGCGACATGGTCGAGATCGCCCTCGAGGCGATGCTGGGCTGAGCGGCCTGCTAGGCCCCGCAGCTCCACCGGCACTCGAGGTAGTTCCACCAGCAGGCCTCGGAGTGCACGTGAGTGCGCTCCCGGTAGGCCGGCCCGGGGTCCGGGTCGGGCGCAGGGACGTGCGTCGGGATGGTCTGGGTCAGCGGCTGGACGGTCATGGCAGGTGCTCCCCTCGACCCTCTGACGGTCCGCCGACGGCCGGATTGCCGCAATAGCCCGATCGGGCCGGTCACTCCCGCGCCACCAGGGCCACCAGCTCCTCACGACCGGGCAGGTCGTCGTGGTGGCGCAGGGTGCCGCTGCGGACGTAGTAGAACGCAGCGCGCACCCGCTCGAGCGGCACGTCCATGAGCTCGGCCCAAGCGACCCGGTAGATCGCGAGTTGGAGCGGGTCGGCGTTCTCGGTGCGGCTGGTCTTCCAGTCGACGAGCAGGTAGCCGGGCTCGCCCTCGACCTGCTCGCGGTAGACCGCGTCGATCCGGCCGCGGACCACCTGGCCGCCGAGCACCACCGCAAAGGGGGGCTCGGTGGCGACCGGGGCGCGCTCGGCGAACGGGCCGCGCTCGAACGCGGCGATCAGCTCCTGGAGGTCGGACTCGTCGTCGATGCCCTCGTCCATCCGGCCCGGAAGGTCGTCGGGGTCGAGCAGCAGCTGCTCGCCGGAGCGGGACTCCACCCACGCGTGGAAGCGGGTGCCGAAGCGCGCCGACGGCGACGGCTTGCGGGGCATCGGCCGCGCCAGGTCGGCGGCGAACCCGTCGGGGTCCGAGCGCAGCCGCGCCAGGGCGGTCGCGGACAGCGTCGAGGGCAGCGGCACCGCGACGTCGGTGGCGCGGGCCAGCCGGGCCTCGGCGAGCAGCCGGTCGAGCTCGCCGTCCCACTCCGCGACCCGGGCGCGCTCCTCGTCGGTCAGGCCACCCTCCTCTGCCGGCAGGCTCTCGTCGAACGGCAGCGCCTCACCGACCGCGAGCAGGTCGACCTCGGCACGCACCAGGTCTGCGGCCTCCCGCCGGCGCCGTACCTCCTCGGAGACGTCGGGCACCGGCCACGGCCGACGGTCGGGCGTCGCCTGGAGCGGGTTGGCCTCGGACTTGTCGGGCCGCTCCAGCCACAGCTCGGGCTTCTCGCCCCAGTCGGCGAGGGCGTCGCGCACCGTCTCCTGGTAGCGCGAGGGACCGAGCGGGCCCTTGCGTCCCGCGGTCCAGCAGTAGGAGGAGACGACCAGCTGGTGCCTGGCCCGGGTGAGCGCGACGTAGCCGAGACGGAGCTCCTCCTGCGCCTCGTGGTCCTTGGAGTCGGCGGCGAACGCCTTGAGGTCGTCGGCGGAGAAGCCCGAGAGCTTCGGCAGGTCGCGCTCGTCGCCGCGCAGCGGGTAGGGCAGCACGCCCGGGCCGGCGGTCCACTTGGTGCGCGTCTGGGAGGTCGGGAACTTCTCGGCGGCCACCCCGACCAGGAACACCGCGTCCCACTCCAGGCCCTTGGCCCGGTGCACGGTCAGCAGCTTCACCGAGTCGGCGTCGGTGGGGGTGGCCACGTCGAGGCCGTTGCCGAACTCGTCCTCGGCCTGCAGGTAGGCCAGCAGCGCGGGCAGCGACACGTCACCGTCGACGGCCTGGAAGTCGGCGACCGCCTTCACGAACAGGTCCAGGTTGTCGCGCCGCGCAGCCGCGGCGGGGCTGACCGACGAGGCCAGCTCCACGTCGATGCCGGTGGTGTCGACGATCCGGCGGACCAGGTCCAGGAGCGGCTCCCCGGCGTGCCGCCGCAGCATCCGCAGCTCGTCGGCGAGCAGCCCGAAACGTTCGCGCGCCTCCGGCGAGTAGGCCCACTCCCCCGGCTCGCCCGGGTCGTCGAGCGCGTCGCCGAGGGAGACCACCTCGGTGGGGTCGGCGCCCTCGACGGCCGCGGCCAGCTCCTGCTCGACGCTCAGCCCCTCGGCGGTCCGCCCGGCCGAGCCGGCCAGCTCGCGGGCCCGGCGACCCAGCAGCGCCAGGTCGCGCGGCCCCACCGCCCAGCGCGGTCCGGTGAGCAGGGTCAGCACCTCGGCGTTGGCGGTCAGGTCGTGCAGCAGGGTCAGGGTGGCCACCACCTCGGCGACCTCCGGCAGCCGCAGCAGCCCTTGCAGGCCGACGATCTCGACCGGGACCTGGGCCGAGGTGAGCGCGTCGAAGACGTCGGCGGCGGTGCCGTTGTCGCGGGTCAGCACGCCGATCTCGGACCAGCGCGGCTCGGCCATCGCGTCGTAGGCGGCCTGCACCTGCTCGGGGAGCCAGGCCAGCTCGGCGCCGTACGTCTCGTGGACGGCGGCGCGCACCACGCCCGGCTCGGCACCGGGCTTGGCCTCCAGCGGCCGCACCTGGGGGAACTGGTCGTAGAGCGGCTGCGCGAGCCGGTTGGCGACCTCGAGGATCCGGCCGTCGGAGCGCCGGTTCACGGTCAGCGCGTACGACGGCACGTCGGTCGACCCGGTGGCGGTCGGGAAGTCGACGCCGAAGCCGAGGATGTTGGACACCGACGCGCCGCGCCACCCGTAGATCGCCTGGTTGGGGTCGCCGACGGCGGTGACCGCGTGCCCCCGGCCGCCGGCGGCGTCGGGCCCGGAGAACAGCCGCGAGAGCATCCGGGCCTGGGCGACGGAGGTGTCCTGGTACTCGTCGAGCAGGACGATGCGGTACTTGCCCCGCTCGACCTCGCCGACCTCGGGGCGCTCGGTGGCGAGCCGGGCGCCGAGCTCGATCTGGTCGGAGAAGTCCATCAGCCCGAGGTCGGTCTTGAGCCGCCGGTAGGACTCCACGAGCCCGAGCAGCTCCTCGCGCCGGTCGAAGGTGTTGAGCACCTTCTCGACCTCGGCGATCTTGGTCTTCAGGTGCTCCTCGGCGCGGGCGGCCTCGACCCGGGGGCGCAGGGACTGCTGGAAGCCGCGCACGTCGGCCGGCCCGAGCAGGTGCTCGGCCATCCCGCCGTCGAGGGCGAGCAGGTAGTTGATGACGGTGCCGGGGTGGTCCGAGAGGTGCCGGACGTGGCCGGTGTAGCGGGCGATCGCGCGGGCGGCGAGCTGGTAGCGGGACGCGTCGGCGATCACCCGGGTGTCCGGCTCGTGCCCGATCCGCAGGCCGTGCTCGGTGAGCAGCCCGGCGGCGTAGGCGTTGTAGGTCGCGACCGTCGGCTCCTCCGGCTCCCCGGGGTCCTCCTCCCCGGGCGCGACCAGCCGGGGCCGCGGGCCGGGCTCGGGCAGGATCCCGGCGTCCCGGAGCCCGGCGCGGATCCGGGTGGCCAGCTCGTGCGCGGCCTTGGTGGTGAAGGTCAGCCCGAGCACCTGCTCGGGGCTCACCTGGCCGGTCGCGACCAGCCAGACCACCCGGGCGGCCATCACCGTGGTCTTGCCGGAGCCGGCGCCGGCGATCACGACGTGGGGCTCGAGCGGGGCGGAGACGACCGCGAACTGCTGGTCGCTGAAGGTGAACTCGGCGCCCATCAGGTCGCGCAGCGCCTCGGGGCTGTCGACCGTGCGCGGCACGAACCCGGCGCTCACGAGAGCACCGTCCCGGCGCCCTTGACCGGGCAGATCGCGGTGAACGAGCAGTGCTCGCAGTGCTTGCCGGCCTGGGCCGCGAACACCTCCGAGCGCACCACCGTGGCCGCCTCCATCAGCTGACGTTCCACCGGGGTGTGCCCGTCCTCGTCGGGGACCTGGACCTGTTGCGGCTGCACCTTCACGGTGCCGCGGGTCTCCTTGCGCAGCTGCACCAGCTCCGCGCCGCCGGGCCGGCCGGGACGGTGCTCCTCGGGGAGCAGGTCGTCGACGGCGCCGTGCGCGACGGCGTGCTGGTAGAGGCCGAGCTGGGGGTTCTCGGGGAGGTCCTTGTCGGGCGGCGGGTACTTCCCGGTCTTCAGGTCGATCACCACGACCCGGCCCTGCTCGTCGACCTCGAGCCGGTCGGCGAAGCCGTAGAGGGTGACCTGCTGGCCGTCGGGGAGCGTCACCTCGGCCGACATCCGGCGCTCGGTGCCGATCACCGTGCGGGCCCCCGGCCGGCGGTGCCAGGCCACGAACCGCGCGAGCGCCGCCTCGACCTCGGCCCGCTCCCGGGCCCCCGACCAGGGGGTGCGGAAGTCGATCTGGCCCCAGACCCGGTCGACGTGCTCCATCAGCTCGTCGACGGTGGCCAGCTCGCCCTTGCCGACCCGGTCGGCGAGCGCGTGCACCACCAGGCCGAAGCCCTGGGAGGCACTGGCCGCCCGCTCGCCACCCGCCTCGCGCTCGAGGAACCACTTGGCGGGGCAGGCCAGCAGGGACTCCAGCGCGCTCGCCGAGAGCGTGACCGGCTCGTCGGGACTGCGGACCGGACGCGGCGAGAGGCTGCGGGCGCGCACCCCCCACCACTGGCCGGGGTCGGCCTGCGGGACCAGCGCGTGGTCGCCGTCGCGGGCGGAGGCCAGCACCGCGAGCCGTCGGGCTGCGGCGGCCCGGACGGGCTCGCGGGCCTCCGGGTCGGCGACGGTGCGCCGCAGCTCGGAGACCAGGCCGGCCAGCGACAGCGGCCGGACCGGACGCCCCTGGACCCGCACCGGCTCGATCCCGAGCTCGTCGAGGAACCGGGACGGCTGGTCACCGTCGTCCTCGGGTGACTCCACGGCGGTGACGACCAGGCGCTGCCGGGCTCGGGTGCAGGCGACGTAGAACAACCGGCGCTCCTCGGCCAGCAGCGCCTGGGTGGCCAGCGGGGGCAGCACGCCCTCGCGCCCGATCCGCTCCGGCGCGAGCAGGGAGGTGCGGCGGCGCAGGTCGGGCCAGGCGCCCTCCTGCACGGAGGCGACCACGACGAGCCGCCACTCGAGGCCCTTGGACCGGTGCGCTGTCAGCAGGCGTACGGCGTCCCCGCGGACTCCCTGGTCGGCGAGCGTGTCGCCGGGCAGCTGCTGCGCCTCGAGGAACGACAAGAAGCTGGCGACGCTGGTGTGGCCGCGCTGCTCCTCGGACTTCGCGGCCGTCTCGAACAGGGCGCACACGGCGTCGAGGTCGCGGTGGGCGTGCCGTGCCGCTCCCCCGCCGTCCTCCACGGACCGGCGCAGCCGCTGCGGCCAGCCGGTGCCGGACCACAGCGTCCACAGCACCTCCTCGGCGGTGCCTCCGGCCGCGAGCTCGGCCTGGGCGGTGCGCAGCAGCGTGGCGGTCCGGACGAGCTTGGCGGCGGCCCGGCCCTCGACCCCGTCGAGCACGGTGGCGTCGAGCAGCGCCTCCCGGAGCAGCACCGGGGAGCTGCGCGGGGACCGCTCCTCGTGGGCGGCCTGCGCCTTCTCGCGGCGGCGCAGGTGCCGGGCCAGCGAGCGCAGCTCGGTCGCGTCGAGCGAGGCCATCGGGGAGAGCAGCAGCGCCTCCACCCGGTCGACGCCGACGTGGTCGCGGTGCGCCGGGTCGTCGACGTCGAGGTCGACCACGGCCCGCAGCGCCTCGAGCAGCGGCAGCACGGCCGCCTCGCGCACCAGCGGGGTGTCGTCGCTGGCCACCTCGACCGGCACCTGCGCCGCGGACAGGCTGCGGCGCAGCGTCGGGATCGAGCCGCGGCCCGACCGCACCAGCACCGCCATCTGCGACCAGGGCACGCCGTCCTCGAGGTGGGCACGGCGCAGCAGGTCGGCGATGTGCTCGGTCTCCGCGCGGGCGGTGTCGAAGGTGGCCACGTCCACCCGGCCCTCGCCGAGCTCGTCGCCGGTGTCGGCGGGTTGCGGGCTGCGGAACGCCTTGAACAGCGCGGTGTCGATGGCGCCCTGGGTGGGGATCGCGGCCGAGACGGACTGCGACGCGGCGAGCAGCCGGGCGCCGAACCGGCGGGTCACCCGCAGCGCCACGGTCGGCGCCCGGCCCCCGTCGGCGGTGCGGAACTGGTCGGGGAAGTCGAGGATGCCGCGCACCTCGGCGCCGCGGAACGCATAGATCGACTGGTCCGGGTCACCGACCGCGACCAGGTTGCGGCCGTCGCCGGCGATCGCCTGGAGCAGCCGCACCTGGCTGGGGTCGGTGTCCTGGTACTCGTCGACGAAGACGTGGGAGAACCGGGCCCACAGCTCGGCGCGGACGTCGGGCCGCTCGGCGAGCACCACCGCCCGGTGCACCAGCTCGGGGTAGTCGATGGCGGCCTCGGCGTCGAGGATGTCGAGGTACTGCGCCATGAAGCGGCCGGCGGCCACCCAGGACTTCTGGCCGGACCGCCGGCCGAGCTCCTCGAGCTCCTCGGGCGCGAGCCCCTTCTCCCGCGCACGGGCCAGCACCGCCTGCACCTCGCGGGAGAAGCCACGGGTGCCGACCGCCTGGTGCAGCGACTGCGGCCAGGTCACCGACTCGGCCTCGTGGGTGAGCAGCCGCTGCAGGATGACGTCCTGCTCCGGGGCGGCCAGCAGGCGCAGGGGCGCGTGGTAGAGCTCGGCGTCCGCGTGGGCGCGGACCAGGCCGTAGGCGAAGGAGTGGAACGTCGAGCTGAGCGTGGAGGCGATGGTGCGGCCGAGCCGCGCGGTGACCCGGTCACGCAGCTGCTCGGCAGCCTTGCGGCTGAACGTCAGTGCGAGCACCGACTCCGGGTCGGCACCGCGCCGCTCGATGCGGTCCACGATCGCCTCGACCAGCGTGGTGGTCTTGCCGGTGCCCGGCCCGGCCAGCACCAGCACCGGTCCGCCGCCGTGGTCGACCACGGACTGCTGGAACCGGTCGAGGGCGGGCGGGGCGAGCGCCTCCTCGCGGGGTCGGATCAGGTGGTAGTCGGCCACCACATCGCCTGACGCAGGTCGACCTTGCCGGAGGGACGCACGGGCGTGCCCTCCTCGTCGTGGTGCCGCTCGGCGTCGCCGTCGTCGGCCACCGGCAGCGAGCCGTCGGCGTGCACCACCCGCCACCACGGCACCGGACCGCCGTAGGTGGACATCACCCGGCCCACCTGGCGCGGGCCTCCCGCGCCGACCGCATCGGCGAGCGCGCCGTAGGTCGTCACCCGTCCCGGCGGGATCTGCTCGACGAGCGACAGCACCGCCTCGACGTACTCCTCCTGGTCCACGGGCGTGACCCTATCCGGCGTCACCCCCAGCCACCGCGAGGCGGACCGTCAGCAGCACGCACCACCCGATCACGAGCAGCAGCCCGGCCGCCATCGTCGCCGCCGTCCCGGTCAGGGACGCACCGGCGGCGACCCGCGCGACGAGCCAGGCCAGGGTGGTGCCGGCCGCCAGCGTGACCCCGCGCAGGCCCCAGCGGCGCACCACCGACGCCGGGAGTACGGCGCCCGGCGGGCCGGCCGCGAGGGTGGCCGCGAGGTGCAGCGCGAGCACCAGCAGAGCGGCGGCCAGCAGCGGCAGGTCGATGCGCAGGGGCACCGCGACGCCCCAGACCAGCAGCAGGTCCAGCACCAGGAAGAGCGCGACGCCGGTGTCGGGCAGCAGGCCGGCGAGCACCGCGAGCACCACACCGGGCGCCGCGAACAGCCACGGGAACTGCGTGCCGGCGAGCGCGGCGGTCCCGAGCACGCCCCACCCGGCGAGCGTGACGACGGCACGCAGCACGACCTGCTGGCGGCTCGGCCGGTTGCCGGACGCGGCCGGGTTCACCGGCGCACCAGCCGCGGCATCGAGGAGCGCCTGGCCAGCCGGCGCAGCACCTCGTCGAGGGTGCCGGGGCCGCTCCACGGCACCACCGGGATCCCGGCCCGGGTCAGCCGCAGCAGCAGGCCGCGCCGCTCCACGAGACGGAGCCGCCACGCGAGCCGGCTGCGCTCGTCGTCGAGCGGGACGTCGTCGGGGAGCGTGTCGACGACGACCACGCTGAGGCCGCGGCGGGCCAGGGTGCTGGTCGCGGCCAGGGCGAGGTCGGAGAGCATCGGGGTGAACACCAGCACCACCGCGCCCGCGGGCACCTGCCACGACGCGGGCACCGGGCTGTCGGTGCGGCCGGGCGTGACCGCGGCCAGGGTGTCGAGCACCCGGCGCAGGTGCCGGTTGCCGGTGCCCGGCGGGACCGGGGCGGGCCGGCTGGACGCGAGCACCCGCAGGGCGACCCGGTCGCCGCGGCGCAGGGTGTGCTCGGCGACCGCACCGGCGGCGCGCACCGCGGTGTCCAGGCTCGTGGACGCCCCGCCTATCCCGCCGCTGGTGCCGACCTGGACGCCGTTGTCGACCAGCAGCAGCACCGAGGAGTCCTGCTCCGCGACAGTGCTGGTGACGTGCAGGGTGCCGGTGCGCAGCGACACCGGCCAGCGCACCCGGCGCAGCCGGTCCCCCGCCGCGAACGGCCGCACGCTGTGCAGCTCGGTCCCCTCCCCGGGACGCCGGGCGGGGTGACGGCCGACGACGCCCAACGGGTGAGGGGCGGGGGCGCGGCTGTCGAAGCTGCCCGGCAGCGGCAGGGTCGTGAGCCAGGCGTCGGGCAGCGTCGACGGCCCCCACCGGTAGCCGGCCCACGCGCTCGTGACCGCGAACGAGCCGCCGCCCACCCGACGACGTCCCCAGCGCTGGCTGCCCACCCCGAGCACGACGCCGCCGCGGTCGGCCCCGGTCAGGTCGGCGGTGGCGACGCCGGAGGCCGGGTCGGTGACCGTCCACTGCGGGCGCGACTGGGCGAGCACGAACGTCTCGCCGCCGGCCACGTCCTCGACGACGACGTGCGCCCGGGTGGCCTCGCCCTCGCGGATCGCGGGGTGCTCGAGGCGCATCCGCGCGGTCGGCCGGCCGGCCGGACGCCGTACGGCGGCGACGGAGGCGTGCAGCAGCAGCGGCGCCGCCAGCACCAGCAGGTCGGGACGGCCCAGCACCACCGCGGCCAGTGCGGCGACGGCGGAGGCGACACCGGCCCGCAGCAGCGCCTGCGTGGGCCGCCAGACGGGCGGGGCGAGGCTCACCGGCGCTCGCGCGCGGAGGGCGTGTCGACCTGGGTGAGCACGCTGCGCACCACGGACTCGCCGGTCACCTCCGACATCCACAGCTCGGGCTTGAGGGTGACCCGGTGCGCCAGGACCGCGGTGGCCACGCTCTTCACGTCCTCGGGCACGACGTAGTCGCGACCGCCCAGCACGGCGACGGCGCGCGCGGTCAGCATCAGCGCGAGCGCCCCGCGCGGCGAGGAGCCCATCAGCACCTGCGGGTGCCGACGGGTCTCGGCGGCGAGCGCGACGCAGTAGCGGCCGACGCTCTCCTCGACCTGCACGGTCTCCACCGCCGCCTGCATCGCCAGCAGTCCGGCCGCGTCGGTGACCGCGTCCAGGGTCTGCTCCTCACGGCGGCGCGCCATCCGCCGGGCCAGCACGTCCCACTCCTGGTCGCGGGTCGGGTAGCCGAACGAGACCCGCATCAGGAACCGGTCGAGCTGGGCCTCGGGCAGCGGGTAGGTGCCTTCGTACTCCACCGGGTTGGCGGTGGCGAGCACGTGGAACGGGGCGTCGAGCGGGAACGTCTGACCCTCGACCGTGACCTGCCGCTCCTGCATCGCCTCGAGCAGCGCGGCCTGGGTCTTGGGCGGGGTCCGGTTGATCTCGTCGGCGAGCAGAAGCCCGGTGAAGATCGGGCCCGGCCGGAAGTCGAACTCCGACCGCTTCTGGTCGTAGACGTAGGAGCCGGTCAGGTCGGCCGGCAGCAGGTCCGGGGTGAACTGCGCGCGGGTGAACTCCAGACCCAGGGTCTGCGCGAACGAGCGTGCCGCAAGCGTCTTGCCGAGGCCTGGGAAGTCCTCGATGAGGACGTGCCCGCCGGCCAGGATCGCGGCCAGCACCAGGGTCAGCTCGGTGCGCTTGCCGACGACCGCGCGCTGCACCTCGTCGAGGACCGCGCCGGCGAGCCGGGCGACCTCGTCCAGGTCGGGGGTGTCACGGGGGGCGCGGGCGTCGTTCACAGGTCCTCGATCCGGTCGATGAGTACGGCGATCCGTGCGGCGTCGAGCCGCGGGTAGGGGTCGGTGGCGCGCGCGAAGGCCGCGAGCTCGGGGCCCATCAGCTGCTCCGCGCGCGTGGGGTCGGCGGCCCAGCTCAGGCCGTGGGTGGCCAGCAGCCGCTGGTCGACGACGGCCATCAGATGCCGGTGCAGCTGGTCGTCGACGGTGCGGGCGTCCAGGTGCCCGGCGACCACGCGCCGCAGCATCGCGAAGCGCGGGTCCTCCCCGGGCGGGCGGACCGGGTTCTCGTCGGGCAGCGTCCAGACGGCGCCCTCGGCGCGTGCCGTGGTGTCGAGCAGGAGCAGCACGGTGCCGGCGCCGGCGGCCAGGACGAGCGCCAGCAGGCCGTAGGAGGGGTGGGCGCCGAAGACGTGCGCCACCACGGCGACCGCGAACCAGAGCCCGAGCACGCTCAGCGCCCGACTCACCCAGTGCTCGCTCACGTGGCCACGTCCCGCAGCTCCGCGTGCAGCGCGTCGAGCAGGTCACGGGCCTCGTCGCGGTGCCGCTCCCCCAGCGGGTGCTCGGAGAACCGGGCCTCGCGGTAGAGGGCGGCCAGCCTGCCGATGGTGCGCGGGTCGAGGTCGAGGGCGCGCAGCACCCGGACGGTGTACTCGCTGGAGGTCTCCGCCCCGTCACGTCGCAGGCCGGCCTCGGCGACCGACTCCTCGAGCAGCATCCAGCACCGGACGATGCCGTTGCGCGGGTCGCCCTCCTCGAGTCCCGAGCGCTGCCGCGCGGAGTCGCGCTCCACCGACCGCGCCGCCTCGAACGGCAGCGGCTCGGCGGCCAGGGTCCCGCGCCCCTCGGGCAGCCGCGGGCGGCGTCGCCACAGTTGGCGCAGCACCAGCGCCACGACGAGCAGCAGGCCGAGCACCACCAGCCACGACAGCAGGTCCCCGATCCAGGCCAGCCCGGTGTCCGCCGGTGTCCGGTGGCCGCGCAGCGGGTCCGGGTCGGCAGTGGCGCCGGCGCTGTTGTAGACCGTGCGCCGCGGGGGCGTCAGCTGCGGGCGCAGCGTCGACGGTCCGATCACCTGGACCGGACCGGCGGTGGCCAGCACCAGCAGGCCGAGCAGGCCGAGCAGCGCCACGGACGGCACGAGTGCCGCCACCCAGGTCGTGCCACGTCGCGCCGGGACCGCCCCCGACGACCGCTCCGTCCCCGTCACGCCCCGGAGCGTAGCCCCCTCCCCGTTGAGTCGGCCCTTGGTCGCGTTGAGTCGGCTCCGAGTCGTGACCAAGAGCCGACTCGACGCGACGGGGGGCCGACTCAACGCGACGGGGGGCCGACTCAACGAGGGGGGTCGTCAGGGCACTCCGGTGAAGCCCTTCGTGCCCGGGACCAGGCGCAGGCCCGCGATGCCCGAGTGCCGCTGAGCGAACAGCAGCTCGTGGGCGAGGTCGCCGACGCCGTTGGCCCCGGCGAGCGGGGCGAAGGCGATGGTGGAGAGCACCCCGACGGCACGGCCGTGCGCGTCGAGGAAGCCGCTGCCGGAGTCGCCCGGGATGCCCGGGGTGGCGGTGTAGACGGTGCGGGTCCAACCGCCGTCGGTGTCGCCGAGGCTGACACCGGTCTTCGGCGAGAGCGTGCTCACGCCGGCGCGGAGGCTGGAGTTACCGAACGTGTAGACCCGGCTGCCGGCCGCCGTACCCGTGCGGGAGAGGGCGACCGGACCGCCCCAGTGCGGGACCGACGGGTTGACCTTCCCGACGTCCGCGCGGTCGACGCGGACCAGGGCGAGGTCGTTGTAGGCACACGCGGCGGCGGACCTCACGTGCAGCCGCCGCATGGTCCGCCACGAGCTGTAGACGAGGCGGCCGTGGCCGACGGTGGTGCCGGTCGACACCTCCGTGCCGCCGCGGGCGAAGCGGACCCGGGTGCCCAGCGGCAGGGACGGGGTGTGGCAGCCGTTGGTGTCGGTCGCCGTGCCGGTGCCAGCGCAGTGCGCGGCGTAGCCGACGTAGACGCGTCCGGCGGCGTCGGTGTAGACGAAGTTGGCAGTGCACTGCGCGCCGCCGGTGTACATCATCGTGCCCGGGTGGATGGCCGCGGACGCGACCGGCGCCCACCGCCCGCCGGCGTGCGCCGTGGGGCTGGTGGCGAGCAGGGCGATGCTCGCCACCAGCGCCACGAGCGGCGCGACGATGCGGAAATCGTGGGTGCGCACGATCCGCGCGTCAGAAGGAGGGCGCGAACGGCTCGGTGCCGGGCACGAGGGCCAGGCCCGCGATGCCGGAGTTCGCCTGGGCGTAGGCGAGCTCCTTGCTCAGGTCACCGAAGTTGTTCGAGCCGGCCAGCGGCGCGATCGCGACGGTCGACAGCACGCCGATCGCCTTGCCGTCGGCGTCGAGCAGCCCGCTGCCCGAGTCACCCGGGATGCCGGGGGTCACCGTGTAGACCGGGTGCGACCAGCCGCCGTCGGCCGGGTCGTCACCGAGGCTGGTGCCGTACTTCGGCGACAGCTGGGTCACGCCGCCGCGGAGGCTGGAGTTGCCGTAGGAGTAGACCTTGTCGCCCGCGGCCAGGGTGGCCGTGGAGAGGGCGGTCGGGCCACCGAAGTCCGGGACGCTCGGGTTCACCTTGCCCGCGTCCCCCGCGCTGACCTTGACCAGCGCCAGGTCGTTGTAGGCGCAGGTGTTCGGGTCGGTCTCGCCCTTGGACTTCATCGTCAGCCACGAGGAGTACACCAGCGTGCCGGTGCCGACCTCGGTGCCGCTGGAGACCAGCGAGCCGTTCTCGACGAAGCTGACCTTCGTGCCCAGCGGCAGCGACTGCGTCGAGCAGCCGTTGGTGTCGGTGGACGAGCCGGTGCCGGCGCAGTGCGCGGCGTAGCCGACGATCGTGTCGCCCGCGGCGTCGGTGTAGACGAAGTTCGCGGTGCACTGGGCGCCGTCGGTGTACATCATCGTGCCGGGGTGGATCTTCGCGGTCGCGGCCGGGGCGTAGGACGTGGCGGTGACGGCGGCGTGCCGGGGGGCGGCCTGGGCGGGGGCAGAGGCGGCGGCGACACCGGCGGTGGCAAGCAGGGTTGCGGCGCCGAGAGCAGCCAGGGAACGGGCCCGGGAGACGGTCATGGATGATCCTTCCGCGATTCTCAGGGGGTCCGTTGCACAACGAGGCAGTGCCCTCGAGGTCACGTCGCGACACAACCCGACCCCCGCAGGTCTTCCGTTCCTGACCCGTTCTGGACAAGAATCCCCGGCCATGGCCGCCTTGAGACGAAGGGTGGGCCTCTGTCCGGCATTCTCCGCCGGACACTTTGATGCCCTGTGGGGAAGGGAAACACCGTGAAGAAGCGCACCTCCAGCGTGCTCGCGGGCACGGTCGCGGCTGCTCTGGCAGCCTCGGTCGCGGCCACGCTCGGCCAGCCGGCGACCGCGGCGGTCAGCGAGGGCTCACCGAGCCAGAGCGACCAGCCGTCCGCCGTACACCGCCAGGACGACCGTCCCGGTCCGCTCACCCGTCAGCAGCAGCAGCTGCGCCAGCTCGCGCTCCAGAAGCTCGACGACGGTACGGCGACCAAGAAGGCCCAGGCCGGGGGCGGCTCCACCGTCACCGTCGCCAAGGGCAAGAGCGTCGAGTTCTTCGACAACGCCAAGCAGGCCCGGATCCTCTCGATCCTCTCCGAGTTCGGCGACCAGACCGGCAAGGACGGCGGCGCTCCCGGCCCGCTGCACAACCAGATCCCGCAGCCGGACCGGAGCACCGACAACTCGACGATCTGGACGTCGAACTTCGACGTGGCGCACTACGACACGATGTTCAACGGCGCCGGCGAGTCGTTCAAGACCTTCTACCAGACCATCTCCGGCGGTCGGTACACCCCGACGGGGACGGTCCAGGACTGGGTCAAGGTGCCCTACAACGCGGCCTACTACGGCGCGAACCCGCACGAGGACGAGGGCGGTGCCTGGGACTTCATCAACGACACCGGCGACGCCTGGTACACCCGCGAGCTCGGCTCGCTCGGCAGCAAGACCGCCGTCCAGCAGTACCTCTCCCAGTTCGACCAGTGGGACCGCAACGACTACGACCACGACGGCAACTTCAACGAGCCCGACGGCTACATCGACCACTTCCAGGCGATCCACGCCGGCGAGGGCGAGGAGGCCGGCGCTGCGTCGACCGCGATCTGGTCGCACCGCTGGTACGCCTACGGCAACCTGTTCGGCACCACCGGTCCGAACGTGAACGGCACCCCCGACCTGCAGGGCGGCGTCGAGATCGGTGACTCCGGCTACTACATCGGCGACTACACCGTGGAGCCGGAGAACGGCGGCCTCGGCGTCTTCGCCCACGAGTACGGCCACGACCTCGGCCTGCCCGACTTCTACGACACCGCCGGCGGCGACAACGGCACCGCGTTCTGGACCCTGATGTCGGGGGGCTCGTGGCTCAACCACGGCACCGCCGACGGCATCGGGACCACGCCCGGCGGCATGGGCCCCGACGAGCGCCGGCAGCTCGGCTGGCTGACCTACGCCACGGTCAAGCCCGGCCAGACGGCCTCCTACACGCTCAACCCGGCGGGCGCCGCCACGGTGGCCAGCAAGACCGTCCAGGCGGTCAAGGTGGAGCTGAAGGACAAGGTCACCACCACCAGCTATGCCACGCCGCCCGAGGGCACGCACGCCTGGTGGAGCGGTCGCGCCAACAACCTCAACAACACCCTGACCCGGTCGGTCCCGGCCGCCTCGAGTGTCACCGTGTCGGCGTCGGCGTGGTACTCCACGGAGGCCGGCTACGACTTCCTGTACGGCGAGTACAGCACCGACAACGGGGCCACCTGGACCTCGGCGGGCACCCCGGTCGACGGGGCCTCGAAGGGCTGGACGACGCTGCGCTGGTCCTACAAGGCCGGCGGTGCACCGACGCTGTTCCGGGTCCGCTACGCCACCGACGGCGGCGTCAACGAGGCCGGGGTCTTCCTCGACCAGATCAGCGTCAAGGCCGGCAACGCGGTGGTCGCCACCGACGGCGCCGAGGCCGGCGCCAACGGCTGGACCGCGCAGGGCTGGACGATCTCGACCGGCACCGAGTCGGTGACCACGCCGCAGTACTACCTGCTGGAGAACCGCGGCTACGTCGGCTACGACAAGACGCTGCAGGAAGGGCCCTACAACTTCTCCGAGGCCTACACCCGGCCCAACTGGGTCGAGCGGTTCCCGTTCCAGGACGGGATGCTGGTGTGGTTCGCCGACAAGGCCTACGCCGACAACAACACGACCGCGCACCCCGGCCACGGCCAGGCGCTCCCGGTCGACGCGCGACCGGCGCCGTTCACCTACCCGGACGGCACCAAGCCGGGCAACCGTCGCCAGCCCTTCGACGCCACCTTCGGCCTCGAGGCGACCGACAAGGTGTGCCTGCACAAGCAGGTGCTCGGCGGCACCAAGCAGAACCCGACGGTGCAGACCCTCGCGGCCTGCGCCGACTCCAACCCGGGGATCGCGACCTTCGACGACACCGACCCGGACGCCTACTGGTCCTCGGCGAACCCGCTGAGCTCCACGAAGGTGGCCGGCGCGGGCGTCAGGGCCACGGTGACCTCGCAGAGCGGTGGCCTGCTCACCGTCTCGGTGGTCAACCCGGGCGTCTGAAGCTCGTCGGTCGAGCTCGTCGAGACCATGGTCTCGACGAGCTCGACCAGCGGCTACCTCAGTACGACGGCTGGGACGGGTCGATCTGGCTGACCCAGGCCACCACGCCGCCACCGACGTGCACGGCGTCGGAGAAGCCGGCGCCCTTCACGATGGCCAGCGCCTCGGCCGAGCGGACCCCGGACTTGCAGTGCAGGACCACCTGCTTGCCGTCCGGCAGCTGGGAGAGCGCGTTGCCGTTGAGGAACTCGCCCTTGGGGATCAGGACCGAGCCGGGGATCCGGTTGATCTCGAACTCGTTCTGCTCCCGCACGTCGACGAGCACGAAGTCACGGTCACCGTTGTCGCGCTCCTTGAGCCACTGCTCGAGGGTCGCCACGGAGATGGTCGCGTCGACGGCGGCGTCGGCCGCCTCGTCGGAGATCGCGCCGCAGAACGTGTCGTAGTCGATCAGGCCGGTGACGGTGGGGTTCTCCCCGCAGAGCGCGCAGTTGGGGTCCTTGCGGACCTTGAGCTTGCGCCACTCGAGCTCGAGGGCGTCGTAGATGACCAGCTTGCCGACCGCAGGGTCGCCGATGCCGGTGATCAGCTTGATCGCCTCGTTGACCTGGATCGAGCCGATCGACGCGCACAGCACGCCGAGCACGCCACCCTCGGCGCACGAGGGCACCATGCCGGGCGGCGGGGGCTCGGGGTAGAGGCAGCGGTAGCAGGGCGCGTCCTCGGCGAGCGTCGGCGCGAAGACCGACGCCTGGCCGTCGAAGCGGTAGATCGAGCCCCAGACGTAGGGGATCTTCAGGAAGTAGGCCGCGTCGTTGACCATGTAGCGGGTCGCGAAGTTGTCGGTGCCGTCGACGATCAGGTCGTAGCCCTCGAACACGCGGAAGACGTTGTCGTTGTCGAGCCGCTCGTCGTGGACGACCACGTTGACCAGCGGGTTGACCTCGGAGATCGACTCCTTCGCCGAGAGCGCCTTGGGCTTGCCGACGTCGCTCTGGCCGTGGATCACCTGGCGCTGCAGGTTGGACTCGTCGACCTCGTCGAACTCCGCGATGCCGATGGTGCCGACGCCCGCGGCGGCCAGGTAGAGCAGCGCGGGGCTGCCGAGCCCGCCGGCGCCGATCACGAGGACCTTGGCGTTCTTCAGCCGCTTCTGCCCGGCCATCCCCACGTCGGGGATGATCAGGTGCCGGCTGTAGCGACGGACCTCGTCGTTGGTCAGCTCGGCGGCCGGTTCGACCAGGGGTGGCAGGGACACAAGTGCTCCTCAGACGTCTCGGGGCAGTACTCCCGTCTGAACACGGGGCGTTCGTTCCATGTTCCCCGAGGGGTCCCGGGAGGGACGCGATGTCCGTCATGTGGACCCGGGCGCGCCCCAGGGCGCGGTACCTGACGTCGTACCGCGCCCCGGGGGTGGTGTCCCGCTTCGTCAGACCTGGTGCGCTCCTCGCCGGCTGCGGCCGAGGGCCAGCCAGCCACCTGCGACCAGCAGCAGCAGGCCTCCGGCGACGAGGCCGGTGCCGATCGCGCTACCGGTCGGGTTGCCCGGGTCGGACGGGGTGCCGGCCAGTCCGGCCTCGACCGCGGTCGGGGCGACGGCCTGGGTGCCGAGCACGGTCGGCGACGGGTGGTGGCTCGGCTTCGGCTTGGCCGTCGACGTGCCCTGGATCTGCGCGCACTCACCGTCGACGAGCTCGTAGCCCGGCGGCACCGAGGTCTGCGTGCCGGTCAGGTTCGGGCAGACGTCGCTGGGCTGCGACGCCTCCGACGGGCTCACCGAAGGGCTGACCGACGGCGAGACGGACGGCGAGGACGACGGCGTCTGGACCTGCGGGCAGTCCGCGACCGACGGCTCGGGGTCGAGCTTCTCGGTGTTGGCCACGATCACCACGGACCGGCCCTGGGCGTCGGAGAACTCCTCGCCCACGAACGTCAGGTCCGGCGATCCGGTCAGGCTGTGGTTGTCCACCCAGATCGGGTTGTTGCCGGTCTGGAGCCGCTCGTCGACACCGGGCGTGCCGACGTACTTGCAGACGTAGGACTTGTGCAGCTTCTTGCCCTCGGTCGGCGAGGCCGACGGGGACGACGACTGCGACACCGACTGCGAGGCGGACGGTGACGGCGACGGCTGCGGGCTCGGGCAGCTCGCGACCGACGGCTCGGGGTCGAGCTTGCCGGTGTTGGCCACGATCACCACGGACTTGCCCTGGGCGTCGGAGAACGTCTCGCCCACGAACGTCAGGTCCGGCGCCCCGGTCAGGCTGTGGTTGTCCACCCAGATCGGGTTCTGGCCGGTCTGGAGGTGCTCGGCCTCGCCCGGCTTGTCGACGTACTTGCAGACGTAGGACTTGTGCACCTTCTTGTCCGCGGCGGCGGAGGCCGACGTCGCGTTCATCAGGATGAGTCCTGAGGCCAGGACCAGGGCGCCGGCCGCTGCCAGCGACGCCGCGGCCCGCACGCGAAGGGTGCGAGGGCCTGCTGAGGATGTGCTCAAGGAAATCCACCCCTTGACGACGAGCTGCCCCCGTGGAAAAGAGAGACACGCGACGCCCCCCAGCGCGGCTCGCTCCCGTGGCGAATCATGAGGCCGGGGCCCGGTGCGTCAGCCCACCCAGGGCAGAGGTTTCTCCCGCCTGACAGGTCGGGCAAGACCCGTTCGGGTGGTTATGACGGGCCACTGCGACTGGCCCTGTCCGACGTGTCAGACATGGCACGACAAGGGGGAGGAACCGGGTCTGCGCATCACCCGTTTTGTCCCCGGGCGTGTCCGGACGGGTCAGGTGCGCTCGGCGAAGACCACGGTGTTCGAGAGGTAGAGGTGGCCGTTCCAGTCGGCGCAGGTGATCAGCACCAGGCGGCCCGGGACGGTCTGGCTGAAGACCCGCTGGGCGTCGCGGGCCAGCGCCGCCTTCCGGTAGTTGGTGACGCCGGTGACGACGTAGTGCAGCGGACCCTTCGTCGTACGCACCACGACCGTGTCGCCGCGGCTGAGGGTCTGGAGGTGGTCGAGCGCGCCGCCGCCGGTGTGCACCGTGTGGCCGGTGATCAGGGCGCCGCCGAGCGCCGCGCCGGGGACGGCGCCGTCGCGCCACCACCCGAGGACCTGAGGGTCCGACGGCGGCAGCAGCACCCCGCCGGGCGCGCCGATCGGCACCACCGGGACGTCGACGTGCAGGGCCGGGACGACCACGCGCACGGGCGGCCCCGCGTTGGCCGCCGTCTCCGGGCGGGCCTTGCGGGCGATGGTCACCGCCGACTCGATCACGAAGGCAGGCAGCGTGTCCGGCGCCGGGTCGACGGCCTGGGCTGCCGGCGGCGGCGCGTCGAGGGCCTGCACCACGGCGGGTGCCGTCCACGGCAGCGACGCCGCGAGCAGCGCGACGAGCACGCCGAACGCGGCGGTCACCCGGGGGTGACCGCCGCGTCGGTGTGCCGGATCAGTGCTGGTGGGCACCGCGGCGGCGACGTCCGAGTCCAAGCCACCCCGCCGAGGCGAGGAGGAGGATCCCTGCGCCGACCAGCGACTCCGCGAGGAGTGAGCTGGAGGACGCTGCACGGTCACTCCTCAAGGTTGCCAGACCCGCGTCCACCGCGGTGGGAACCACCGCAGCCGTTCCCTTGACCGAGGGGGTCTTGACCGCCTCGGAGGGCTTCACGCTCGGCTTCGGCGACGACGTCTCCGACGCGCAGACCAGACCGGCCGGGAAGGTGTGCGACCAGCTGGCCACCGCACCCTCCGGGAAGGTGAAGCCGGTCTTGGGGACCGCCGTCACCGTCACGGTGCCACCGTCGGTGACATCGCCCTGCTGGACGTAGTGGACCGAGTCCGTGTCCTCGAAGAGGACAGCACCGGCCTCCGGGTCAGCACAGGTCGGGTCCACGAACGTGGGCGCGGCCGGGGTGACCTCGGTGTCGCTCGGGCAGCTCACTGCCGGGGGAACGCTCAGCGCGACGCTGAAGTCCGGGTTGGTGAGCACCGCGTTGCCGGTGGCGACCGCCGTCAGGGTCCCCGACACCGGACCGGAGTGGGTACCGGCTGCGACGGGGGTCCCGTCGAGCAGGTAGCTCACGCCCGCAGTGTCCGGGATCGTGTAGGACCCTTCGAGCCCGCAGCCGCCCGAGAGCGAGACCGACGGCTCGACGGCCTGGACGAACACCGGGCAGTTGCCGGTGGCCGCACCGACCACGATCTCGCCGTAACGGTGGACGGTCGACTCGCCGTCGAAGCTGTAGCCGCCGACGGTCTGCGCTGTCACGGTGTGCGTGCCGGGCCCCAGGTCGAGCGGACCGGTCACGCCCTCGTGACCGTCCACGACCCACACGAGGTGGTCGACGGCCGGCAGGTGCAGCGAACCGTTGGTCGAGCAGGTGGCCCCGAGCGGCGTCAGGGTCGGCGCGGTGACCAGGCACTCGAGCGACGAGGCGCCGAGCACCGTGACCGGGTAGCTGTGCGTCGTGCTGCCGTCGGAGAAGTGCCAGCCCTGCTCGATGGCAGCTCCGGTCAGCGACACGATTGCCGTGTAGTCGCCAGGAGTGTCATAGGTCCGGCTGTCCGAGACCGTCTCCGGGGCGCCGTCCCCGACCTTGATCGTCCAGGTGTAGAGCGAGCTGTCGCCAGGAACGGTGTAGCTGCCGCTCTGGCCGCACTCGGGTGCCTTCGGCGTGTTGTTGGTCGGGATGGTCAGGCACTTCACGCTCTGGTCACCCTTGGGCAGCACCGTCACGTCGTACTCACCGGACTGGTTGCCCAGGGTGTAGCCGGTGCCGGGGTGCGCGACGACGACGTAGTCGCCGGGGCCGTACGGCGAGGCGTTGGTGACGTCAACGCCGCCCTTGGTGACCGTCCAGGTGACGCCCACCGGTCCCTCGGGGAGGCTGAACGTCCCGTTCTCGGTGCACGAGGGCGGCGCGGGCTGCAGGCTCGTGGGCAGCTTGACGGTCTCCAGGCAGGCACCCGGGTCGGTGAACGTGGCCGTCCACGTCGCGGTGCTGTCCAGCGGTCCGTCGACCACCCAGCCGGTGCCGGTGAGGATGCCCCAGTGGTACGTGGCCAGGTCGATCGTCGCCGTCACCGTGTTGCCGTCGACGACGTAGCTGATCCCGTTGGCGGCGTCGATCGGGTCGATCGACGGCGTCGTCGCGTGTCCGGGGCCGTCGCACTGCGCCTGGTGCACGGTCGGCGTCACGGGCGTGGCGGCGACGGTGCAGTCAGGCACCGGGTTGAACGTCGCGGTGTAGGTCGGCACGCCGTTGACGAACGACCAGCCGGTGGGCAGGGTGCCCCACTTGTACTTCGCGGGGTCCTTGAGCGCGGCGGTCACGACGTTGCCGGTGACCGTGTAGTCGATCGTGGCGGTGTCCGCGATGGAGACCGACGGCTGCGTGACGCCACCGGGCTCACGCGTGCACTCGGCCTGGGTCACCGTCGGCGTCCCGGGCACGACCGTGGCACGGCAGTCCGGGTTGGCGTCGTAGGCGACCGTGTAGTGCGCCGAGGTCTCACTGTCCTTGGTCCAGCCGGAGGGCAGCGTGCCCCAGGTGTGCTGGGTCCCGTCGATCGTCGCGGTGACGACGTTGCCGGCTGCGGTGTAGGTGATGCCGTTGGCGTCGGCCGGCTTCGTGAAGGAGCCGGGCGTGACCGCGCCAGGCTGGCCGGAGCAGACCGGCTGCGTGATCGTCGGGTTCACCGGGACCACCGAGGTGCGGCAGTCCGGCACCGCCCCGAACGTGTGGCTGAACGACGTCGTCGCGCTCTTGGCGAACTCGTAGCCGGGCTTGGCGACCGCACCGATGACGATGGCCTGGCCGGCGTTGGTGCCACCGCTGGTGACGGTGTAGGTCACCTTGTCGGTGTTCGTGCCGCTCCACGCGCCGTTGCGGACGGCACAGGTCGGGTCGGTGAACGTGACGCCGGGGGTGACGGTGATGGGACCGGTGCCCGGCAGGTTGCACAGCGCCTCGTTGACCACGCCGTCGAGACCCTCGATCAGGTCAGGCTTCGGGCTCCCGGCCGGGTGCCAGACGCCGTTCCACCAGGTGCCCTTCTTCCACACCTGCTGCGGGTTGTTCCGGTGGTCGAGGTGGCCCTGGTAGGTCGAGGAGCTCGCGTCGACGGTCTGGTAGGTGAACGGCGCGGTGTCCGAGTCCGTCGCGTGGCACAGGTCGACCTTGACCAGCGGACAGCCGGCCGGCTGCTGGGCCGTCGCCGTGATGTTGGTCTGGGTGAAGTCACTCCACGTCATCGTGGCGGCGGGCAACGTCGCCGTCGCTGCCGCGGTGGTCTTGCTGACGGTGACCGACTTGGCCTGCCCCTGGGCGTAGAGCCCGTCGAGACTCGTGCCGGTCCCCGACAGCGTCGCCGACCCGAAGTTGCCGGGGTCGTTCGTGACGGTGAACGTCGCATCCCAGCCTGACGGGGTGCACACCGCCGTGGCGGACATCACCGCCGCGTGTGCGTCGGCGGCTGAGGCGGTGAACACCACCACGCCGCTCGTCATGGTCACGACGCCGAGCGCCGCGAGCACTGCCGTCAGGCGCCCGCGAAGCGTGCGGGCGCGCGGCAGCGCGGAAGTGTTCCTCATGTGTGTTGCCACCCCTTGTGAGAGCGCCACGAAACGGCGCGTTGACCCCAGGTCCTGCTAGATCGCGAGTGCCCCCACTGCGACCGTGCGGGGTGAGATGGGACGGTCCCCCAGAGCCGTCGTACGACGACTCCCGACCGGTACCCCATGCCACGGACCAGATTGCCCCTCTGTCCGTGCCTGTCCACCTTCGCGAACATTCGGACATCTCGACAGGACCCGTTCGGGCTATTTCATGTAAAAACTCGGCGAGGTCCACAAGAAGCGGACTTGTCCGGTGTATGCCGTGTCGGAACGGCCTGTCGGACGGCCTCCGCGATTACCGCGGAGTAGGATCGCCGGAGCGGACACGCAGCGGAGAGGAACGACGTGACCACGGTGCACGACCAGAAGCCACGCGGCGGGCGGATGCCTCGCAACGCGCGTCGGGCCCAGCTGCTCGAGTCGGCGCTCGAGATCTTCGTGGCGCAGGGCTACCACGCGGCCGCCATGGACGACATCGCCGAGCGTGCGGGCGTCTCCAAGCCGGTGCTCTACCAGCACTTCCCCGGCAAGCTCGAGCTCTACCTCGCGCTGCTCGACCAGTCCTGCGACACGATCATCGACGCCTGCCGGGTGGCCCTCGAGTCGACCGAGGACAACAAGATGCGCGTGGCCGCGACCATGCACGTCTTCTACGACTACGTCGCCAACGCGCAGGGCGCCTTCCGGCTCGTCTTCGAGTCCGACCTGACCAACGAGGACGCCGTCCGCGAGCGCGTGGACCGGGTCACCCGCGAGTGCGCCGAGTCCATCGCCAAGGTCATCCACGAGGACACCGGGCTCTCCGACGAGCAGTCCCGGCTGCTGTCGGTCTCGCTCGTGGGAATGGCTCAGGTCAGCGCGCGGTTCTGGCTGGACACCGGCGGCGACATCGAGCAGCGTGATGCCGCCTCGCTGATCGCCAGCCTGGCCTGGCGCGGCATCCGCGGGTTCCCCCGCACCGACGAGGCCTGACCCGCTCCCCCGACCCGACGAACCCAGGAGGTCCTCCGATGGAGGTCAAGATCGGCGTGCAGAACGCCAACCGTGAGCTCGTGCTCGACACCAACGACTCCGGCGACGACATCGAGAAGGCGGTGACCGCCGCCCTGAACGGCGAGGCGCCGCTCGTGCTCACCGACAACAAGGGCCGCCGGGTGCTCGTGCCGGCCGCCAAGCTGGCCTACGTGGAGATCGGCTCGCCGACCTCCGGCCAGGTCGGTTTCCGCTCCTGACCGCGCCAGCGACGTCTCAGGCCGAGAGGCCGAGCGCTGCCATCCGCTGGGAGTGGTTCTCGGTGAGCCGGGTGAACAGCCGACCGATGGCGGCCAGGTCCATCCCGGGACGGTCGACGCCGCCGGCGAGCAGGGCCGAGAGCGCGTCCCGCTCGGCGGCCACCCGCTGCGCCTGGGAGAGCGCCTCCCCCATCAGCCGGCGGCCCCAGAGTGCCAGCCGGCCACCGATGCGCGGGTCTGCCTCGATCGCCCGGCGCACCCGGTCGACCACGAACGCCGAGTGGCCGGCGTCCTCGAGCGACTCCACGATCAGGGCCCGGGTGCCTCCGTCGACGAAGGCCGCGACCTCGCGGTAGAAGTCCGCGGCCAGCCCGTCGCCGACGTAGGCCTTGACCAGCCCCTCGAGCCAGTCAGCAGGCGCCGTACGGGTGTGGAAGGCGTCGAAGGGCACCACGAACGGCTCCATCGCGTCGTACGGCGTGGCGCCGAGCTCCGCGAGGCGGTCGTGGAGCGCCTCGAAGTGGCCGAACTCGACCGAGGCCATCTTCGCCAGGGCGGCCTTCGCGGCCAGGTCGGGCGCCATCTTGGCGTCCTCGGCGAGCCGCTCGAACGCCGACATCTCGCCGTACGCGATGGCACCGAGCAGGTCGATCACCGCGGCGAGGTACTGGGGGTCCTCGAAGGCCACCGGGGCCTGCTCGGCGGGCCCCGGGGCCACGATCGCTCCCGGCGTGTCCTGCGGCGATTCAGTCATAGCGGCACCCTACCGATAGACTCATGTGGTACCGCCGCTGCGTGCCGCCCTCCTCCGGAGGCTTGCGGGGCACCGCGGCGGGCGTCCAAGACGTAGAGAGAACAGGCAAGATCCTGACCACCTTCAGAGAGCTCGGGGTGCTCCCCGAGATCGCGGACGCCCTCGAGCGCGTCGGCATCATCACCCCCTTCCCCATCCAGGAGATGACCCTGTCGGTCGCCCTGATGGGCACCGACCTCATCGGCCAGGCGCGGACCGGCACCGGCAAGACCCTCGCGTTCGGCATCCCGGTGCTCCAGCGCACCGTGGCTCCCCACGACCCCGACCACGAGGACCTCGCAGCGCCCGACAAGCCGCAGGCCCTGATCGTGGCCCCGACCCGTGAGCTCGCGCTCCAGGTCTCCAACGACCTCAAGGTGGCCGGCCAGGACCGCGGCACCCGGGTGCTGACGGTGTACGGCGGTGTCGGCTACGAGCCCCAGCTCGACGCGCTGAAGTCCGGCGTCGACGTCGTGGTCGGTACCCCCGGCCGCCTCCTCGACCTGGTCAACCGTCGCTCCCTCGACCTCAGCCACGTGAAGGTCCTCGTCCTCGACGAGGCCGACGAGATGCTCGACCTCGGCTTCCTGCCGGACGTGGAGCGGCTGATCTCGAAGACCCCGGAGACCCGGCAGACGATGCTGTTCTCGGCGACCATGCCGGGCGCGATCGTCTCGCTGGCCCGCACCCACATGCGGCACCCGATGAACATCCGCGCCGAGTCCCAGGACGACCAGCAGACCGTCCCGGCCACGGCGCAGTTCATCTACCAGGTGCACGACCTGGACAAGCCCGAGATGATTGCCCGCATCCTGCAGGCCGAGAACTCCGGGCTGACCATCGTCTTCACGCGCACCAAGCGCGCCGCCCAGCGGATCGCCGACGACCTCGCCGAGCGTGGTTTCGACGCGAGCCCGCTGCACGGCGACATGCAGCAGGTGGCCCGCGAGAAGGCGCTCAAGCGGTTCCGCGACGGCAAGCTCCGGGTGCTCGTCGCCACCGACGTCGCCGCCCGCGGCATCGACGTCCAGGACGTCACCCACGTGATCAACCACTCCTGCCCGGAGGACGAGAAGACCTACGTGCACCGGATCGGCCGCACCGGCCGCGCCGGCGCGTCGGGTATCGCGGTCACGTTCGTCGACTGGGCCGACGTGACCCGCTGGAAGGTCATCAACAAGACCCTCGGGCTGCCGTTCGACGAGCCGACGGAGACCTACTCCACCTCGGAGCACTTCTTCCACGACATGGGCATCGCGCCCGGCACGAAGGGGCGCCTGGTCCCGGAGAAGCCGGCGGAGCCCCGCAAGCCGCGTGAGTCCCGCGACTCCGACGCTCCCCGCACGGAGCGTCCGCGCCGCGACCGCAACCGCAGCCGCACCCGTGGCGGCGAGCCGGTCGAGGGTGAGACCACGTCCCCGGCCGCCGACACCGCGAGCCGGGACGGTTCGGGCACCGAGGGCCCCGACGGCACCGACAAGCCGAAGCGTTCGCGCAACCGTCGCCGTCGCGGTGGTTCCGGGTCGAAGCCCGCGGAGGCCAACGCCTCCGAGTGAGGCGGGGTCGTCGTACTCCGGCCGCCCGTTTACCAGGGTATGTCGAGAAACTGCCGCTTCCCATGGGGAATTCCCCATGGGAAGCGGCAGTTTTGCTGCATACCCTGGTAAACAGCCACCGGGTTCAGGCGACGACGACGACGGCCGTCCCCACGGGGGCGAAGGCCCACAGGGCCTTGGCGTCGGGGCGCCACTGGCGGATGCAGCCGTGCGACTGGGGGCTGCCGAGGTCGGAGCGGGCCTGCACGAGGTGACCGTCCTTGACCGGGACGTCGTGGAAGCCGATCGCGGCGTTGTCGCCGTGGGCGAAGCGGACCATGTAGTCCATGGTTCCCGAGTCGTCGACGCCGATGGCGTGCCGCGAGCGCGAGTAGACCGTGTAGCTGCCAGGGCGCAGGTTGTCGGTGAGGCTGCCCGAGACGAGATAGCTGCGCTCGACCTGCGGGTGCTGCGACGGGTCGACGAGCCACACGCGCTGGGCGCTCATGTCGAAGACGACCCGCTTGCCGGTGCCGCTCGCGGCGGGCAGCGGGTCGGGGGCGGTCTGGGCGGACTCGTTGCGGGTGGCCTTGCCGGCGCCCGGCTCCAGCGCGCCGTACGACGGCACCACGTGGACCGGCCGCTCGGTGGCCGCAGCGGCACTCGACCCGGGGGCGTCACCGACCCAGCCGGCGCCGCCGGCGAGGGCGAGGGCCGTGATCGCGACCGCCCCGCTCAGCGCGGCGATGCGGCCGTAGCGGGGACGCAGCTGCGGTGCAGGTGCCATGCCCCGAACGCTAGAGGCTGGCGCCCGCCCGCCGGGTGAGGCTCGCCGCGACGTCGCGGTAGGCGTCGGCGCCGCGGTGACCGCGGGTGGTCGCCAGGATGGAGCGGCCAGCAGCCGGCGCCTCGGCGAACCGGATCGACTTGGGGATCGGCGGCTCGATGACGTCGAGCTGGTAGGTCTCGGCGATGTTCTCGAGCACGGCCCGCGCGTGGTTGGTCCGGCCGTCGAACAGCGTCGGCAGCACGCCCCACACCTCGAGCTTGCGGTTGGTGAAGCGGCGCACGTCGTGCACGGTGTCGAGCAGCTGCCCGACGCCGCGGTGCGACAGCGTCTCGCACTGGAGCGGCACCAGCACCCCCGTCGCGGCGGTCAGCGCGGCCACCGTCAGCACGCCCAGCGAGGGCGGGCAGTCGAGCAGCACCCAGTCGTAGCCCCGCTCCTCCAGGGAGGGGTCCTCGAGGGCCATCTTCAGCACGTGCTCGCGGCCGGTGCGGGTGAGCAGGTCGGCCTCCGCACGCGCCAGCTCGATCGTGGCGGGCAGCAGGTCGACGCCGTCCTCGGTCTCGATCACCACGTCGCCGGGCGGGAGGCCCTTGGTGAGCACGTGGTGGACCGACAGCTCGAGGTCCTCGGGGTCGATGCCCAGCGAGAAGGTCAGGCAGGCCTGCGGGTCGAGGTCGACGAGCAGCACCTTCTTGCCCTGCTCGGCGAGCGCGGCCCCGAGGGAGGCGACGGTGGTGGTCTTGGCGACGCCACCCTTCTGGTTGGCGATCGCGAGCACGGTAGTCATCGGCGCCTATTCTGCCTGAGACCTGTTCCACTTCGTGCGTCCGTCCGTGGAATGCTTCGCCCATGTCGCAGCCCCTCGCCCTCGTGACCGGCCCCACTGCGGGCATCGGCCTCTCGTTCGCCCACCAGCTGGCCGACCGCGGCCACGACCTCGTCCTGGTCGCCCGCGACGAGGCCCGTCTGGAGGCGCTGGCGGCCGAGCTCCGGACGTCGTACGGCGTCACGGTGGAGGTGCTCGCGGCCGACCTCACCGACCGGGCCGCGCTGGCCCGCGTCGAGCAGCGGGTCGCGGCCAACGAGAACCCCGTCGGGCTGCTGGTGAACAACGCCGGCTTCGGCCTCAAGCGGCCGTTCCTCGACAACGACATCGAGGCCGAGCAGGCGATGCTCGACGTGCTGGTCACCGCGGTGCTGCGGCTCACCCACGCCGCCCTGGGCCAGATGGTCCCCCGCGGCACGGGGGCGGTGGTGAACGTCTCGAGCGTGGCGGGCTACCTGCCCCGCGGCTCCTACTCGGCGGCGAAGGCCTACGTCACCTCGCTCTCGGAGTGGGCGGACCTGACCTACCGCGCGCAGGGCGTGCGGGTGATGGCGCTGCTGCCGGGCTTCACCCGCACCGAGTTCCACGAGCGGATGGACGTCAGCCAGGAGTCGGCGCCGTCGTGGATGTGGCTCGACGCCGACACGCTGGTCACCGACGCCCTGCGCGACCTGGAGAAGGGGCGGACGATCTCGGTGCCGAGCCGGCGCTACAAGGTGCTGGCCGGGGTCGCGAAGTACACCCCGTCGTCGCTCCAGGCCCGCTTCCAGGGGCTGGGGCGCAAGTAGCAGGCGGCTAGCCGTTGCCGGCGATGAACTGGCGTACGGCGTCCGCGACGAGCTGCACCGCGATCGCGGCGAGCAGCAGACCGGAGATCCGGGAGACCAGCACGACGCCGCCCTCGCGGATCACCCGCAGGATCGGCAGCGAGAAGCGCATCGAGAGCCAGATCGAGACGTGCACCAGGATCACGCCGAGGCCGACCGCGACGAACTGGCTGACGTGGTGCACCTGCTGGGAGAACACCATGGTGGCGACGATGGCGCCGGGCCCGGCCAGCAGCGGCGTGCCCAGCGGCACCAGCGCGACGTTGACGTCGGCGCCGGCGGTCGGCGAGTCCTCGTTGCCGGTCAGCAGCTCGAGGGCGACCAGCAGCAGGAGCAGGCCGCCGGAGCACTGCAGCGCGGCCAGCGAGATGCCGAGGTAGGCCAGGATCTGCTGGCCGAAGAACGCGAACGCGACGATCACCGCGAACGAGACCGCGACGGCCTGCCAGGCGGCGCGGTGCGAGGACGCGGCGGAGCGGCCACGCGTCAGGGACAGGAAGATCGGGATGGTGCCGATCGGGTCCATGATCACGAACAGGGTCACGAAGACCTCGGTGAGCAGGGTGAGGCTGACGATCGCGCTCATCGGCGGGCTCCGGACTCCATGTCTCGATTATCCCGTACGGCGACCGGCGGGTCGGGCCACCGGCAGCGTGATCCCGCCCTCACACGCCGACGACGCCGGGGGTGTCCCGGTCGGCGGCGCCGGCGGCAACCTTGGCCAGGTCGAGCAGCCGCTCGAGCTCCTCGGGGGCGGTGGTGTTGCAGGCCAGCTCGTGGTCGACCTTGCCGGTGCCGTGGTAGTCGCTGGAGCCGGTGACGACCAGGTCCAGGTCGTGGGCCAGGCCGCGCAGCGTCGCCCGGGTGGCGGCGTCGTGGTCCTGGTGGTCGACCTCGATGCCCGCGAGCCCGGCGGCCCGCAGCCGCGCGAACTCGGCGCCGTCGAGCGCGTCGTGGCGGTGCCGCTTGGCCCAGGGGTGCGCGACCACGGTGACCCCGCCGGCCGCGGCCACGATGCCGATCGTGGTCTCCAGGTCGGCGGCGTAGCGGTCCACGTAGGCCGGTCCCCCAGGACCGAGCAGCGTCGCGAACGCCTCGTCCCGGCTCGCCACCACGCCCTTCTCCACCAGCGCGTCCGCGACGTGCGGACGCCCCAGCGCGGCCGCGTCGCCGGCCAGGCGCCGTACGTCGTGGGCGGCGATGTCGATGCCGAGGTGCCGCAGCCGCTCGAGGATCGCGGGCAGCCGGGAGTTGCGGCCGTCGAGGACCTTGGCGAGCTCGGCGACCAGCGGCGGGTAGTCCGGGTCGGGCAGGTAGGCCAGCAGGTGCACGCCTGCGTGCGCGAAACGGCAGCTGACCTCGATCCCGCGGACCAGGCGGACGCCGGTGCGCTCGGCGACGTCGGCCGCCTCCCGCCAGCCCTCGGTGGTGTCGTGGTCGGTGATCGCGAGCACGTCGACGTCGCGCGCGGCGGCCCGCCGGACCAGGTCGGCGGGGGTGTCGGTGCCGTCGGAACGGTCCGAGTGGGCGTGCAGGTCGATGCGCATCACCGCGAGCCTACCGATCTCACCAGGCCGGCGGCGCTCCCCCGAACGGCAGCTCCATCAGCTCGGGGCCGAGGTCGGCGATGTCGAGCATGATCCACTCGCTCTGCAGCAGCAGGGCCGCGGACGCGGGCCGCAGCACCATCCACAACCAGCGGCCGTGCGCCTCCCCCGCGAACACCGAGCGGTCGAAGGTGGTGTCGGCGCCGGCGGTCGAGACCGACCACAGCGAGACCGGGTGCCCGGCGATGCGCACCTTCGCGTGCGGGGGGCCGTCGCCGATCTCCGCGCCCGGGTCGGTGCGCTCCACCCCGGCGCAGCGCGCGCCGAGGCCCACGCCGGGCTCCTCGGAGACGACCGCGAGCTCGACCACCCCGTCGAGGTCGCTCGGCCCCGCGCAGGTCACGAACGAAGCCCGGGCCTCGTGCCCGGGCTTCGCGACGCACCCGAAGTCGGTGACCGCCCAGCCCGGGATCAGCGGCCACGGCATCAGCGTCGGCATGCGGCCCGCGCGGGTCAGGTGGTCGGCGAAACCTTCGTAGTCGGCCGCACCGGGGCGCCACAACGGGGTGATCACGCCATGGTCGAGGCACCGCCACTCGCCCTCCACGTGGGAGACGGGCGAGGGACAGCGCGGACACCCGGCGGCGAGCGACATAGGGACAACGGTTGTGCCAATGCGGGGCGGCGTCAAGCACCGGCCCCCGCCGGTTACGTTCGGTTACGTTCGGGTGATGGAGACCCTCCCCTGCGTCGGCGCGGTGGTCCGCGACCCCGACGGCCGGTTCCTGCTGGTGCTGCGCGGCCGGGAGCCCGACCGGGGCCGCTGGTCGATCCCCGGCGGCAAGGTCGAGCCCGGGGAGGACGACGTCACCGCCTGCGCCCGTGAGGTGCTCGAGGAGACCGGCCTCGTCGTCGAGGTGGGTCCCTTCGTCGGTGCGGTACGGCGTCCGGGGCCCGGCGGGGTGGTCTACGACATCCGCGACTTCGCGTGCACGCTCGCCCCCGGGGCGTCCCCGGACGCCGTACGGGCAGGCGACGACGCGGCCGACGCCGCCTGGTTCACCCCCGAGGAGGTCCGCGCCGCCGACACCGTCCCCGGCCTCGTCGACGCCCTCGAGTCCTGGAACCTGCTCAACTGTTCCAGCGGGAGATGACGGGCTGGCCGCGGTCGTCGCCGAGCACGGAGACGGTGGCGGTGTCGAGGTAGAGGAACCGGCCCTCCGAGACGGGCTGCTCTATCCAGCGCGCGGCCAGGCAGCGCAGGGCGTGGCCGTGGCTGAACACCAGGACCCGGCCGCCGTGCGCACGCAGCCGGGCGGCGACCCGGTCCATCCGGTGCGTCACCTGGTCGGCGGTCTCGCCGCCGGGACAGGGGTGCGACCACACCGTCCAGCCGGGCACGCTCTCGCGGATCTGCGGCGTCGTGATGCCCTCGTAGTCGCCGTAGTCCCACTCCACGAGGTCGTCGTCGACCTCCGCGGACGGGAAGCCCGCCAGCTCGGCCGTACGGCGTGCGCGCAGCCGGGGACTGGTCAGCACCAGGTCGAAGGCCAGCGGGGACAGGCGTTTCTCGAGGTCGGCCGCGACCGCGACGCCCTCGTCGGTGAGGTCCAGGTCCGTCGTCGAGGTGTGCCGGCCGGTCCGGCTCCACTCGGTCTCCCCGTGCCGGACCAGCCAGACCTCGGGGCTCTCAGGCACCGGGGTCCTCGAGGGCGTCGAGGGCGGCCATGTCCTCGGCGGTCAGCTCGAAACCGGCCACGTCGGCATTGACCCGGATCCGCTCGGGGTGCGTGGACTTGGGGATCACCACGGTGCCGTGCTGGACGTGCCAGCGCACGATCACCTGCGCCGCCGTGACGTCGAGCCGGCCGGCGATGGCACCGATGGTGGCGTCGTCCAGGGTGCCGCCGCGCAGCGCCGAGTAGCCCTCGAGCACGACGCCGCGCTGGCGGTGCGCCTCGACCACGGCGGCGTCGTAGAGGAACGGGCTCCACCGGATCTGGTTGACCGCGGGCGTCACGCCCGTCGCGGAGGTGAGCGTGTCGATCAGGGCGGCGTCGTAGTTGCTGACGCCGATGTCACGGACCAGCCCGTCGTTGCGGGCCGCCACGAGCCGCTCCCAGGTCGCGACCTTGTCGACCTCGTCGTCGACCCAGTGCACGAGCCACAGGTCGAGGTGGTCGGTGCGCAGCGCCTCGAGGCTGCGCTCGAGCACCTCGCGCTCCTGGCCGGCCTGGCTGGGCGGGAACTTGGTGGTCACGAAGACGTCGTCGCGGGGCACGCCGCTGTCCGCGAGGGCTCGGCCGACCTCGGCCTCGTTGCCGTAGACGGTGGCGGTGTCGAGGTGCCGGTAGCCGGCCTCGAGGGCGGCCGCGGTCGCGGTGACGGCGGCCTCGCCCGTGATCTGCCAGGTGCCGAAGCCGACCAGCGGCATCGCGCCGCCGTTGTGGAGCGCCAGGGTGTCGGTGGGGATGGCCGGTGTGGTCTGGGTCATGTCCTCGACCCTAGTCACCACGACCTACCGACGACGAAGGGCCACCGTGACCAGGTCACGGTGGCCCTCGCCGTACGGGCTAGGCGATCAGTGCACGTCGCCCATGAGCTTGCGCACCGGCTTGGTGACCGCGGCGAGCAGCAGGCCCACCACGACCGAGGCCAGGCCCAGGCCGCCGAAGTACAGCGGCTCGTGGTCGGCGGAGTAGAACTTGCCGAGGTAGCCGGCGAGCACCGAACCGAGCGCGATCGAGAGGAAGAACAGCGACACCATCTGGGTCTTGAACGCCTCGGGAGCGAGCTTGGTGGCCAGCGAGAGGCCGACCGGCGAGAGCAGCAGCTCCGCGATCGTGAACACCAGCAGGATGCCGATCAGGCCCAGCAGCGGGGCGGAGTTCTTGCCGCCGCCGGCCATCGGGATGAACAGCAGGAACGCGATGCCCATGATGACGGTCGCGAGCGCGAACTTCATCGGGGTCGACGGCTGCTTGGTGCCCAGCTTCGTCCACATCGCGGCGAACACGCCGGCGAGCAGGATGATGAAGACCGGGTTGACCGACTGGACCCACGAGACCGGCATCGTCCAGCCGAAGATGTTGCGGTTCAGGCGGCTGTCGGAGTAGATCGTGACGACCGTGAACTGCTGCTGGTAGAGCGTCCAGAACATCACGCTGGCGAAGAACATCGGGACGAACGCCCAGACCTTCCGGCGCTCGTCGGTGTCGATCTTCTTGCTGGTCACGATCTTGGTGAACAGCAGTACGGCGCCCACGACCGTGGCCCAGATGACCCAGGTGGCGAGGTTCTCGGCCGTGACGTACCCGGTGAGCACCAGCCCGGCGACGACGGCGAGGACCGCGACGGCGATCGCGATCATCTTCGGGCGCTCGGAGGCCGGCAGCGGGTTGTGGACCTCGTGGGCCTCCTGCGGCAGCTGCTTGCGACCGAGGGTGTACTGGACCAGGCCGAGGAACATGCCGACCGCGGCGGCCGCGAAGCCGACCTTGAAGCCGATGTCCTGCTGGAGGATGCCGGTCAGCAGCGGGCCGACCAGGGCACCGAGGTTGATGCCCAGGTAGAAGAGCGAGAAGCCCGCGTCACGACGGTTGTCGTGCTTGCTGTAGAGCGTGCCGACCAGCGCGGTCGCGTTGGCCTTGAGACCACCGGAGCCGATGCCGACGAGCAGCAGACCCGCGATCACGCCGGCGTAGCCCGGGAGCAGGCTCAGCGCGAGGTGGCCGAGCATGATCGTGCACGCGCTGTAGAACAGCGTGCGCTCCGAGCCGAGGATCCGGTCGGCGAGCCAGGCGCCGGGGATCGTCGAGAGGTAGACGAGGCCGCCGTAGGCGCCGATGACCGCGCTCGCGGTGCCCTCGTCCATCCCGAGGCCGCCCTGGGAGGCCTTGTAGTACAGGTACAGGAGGACGATGCCCTGCATGCCGTAGAAGCTGAAGCGCTCCCACATCTCGACGCCGAAGAGGTTGGCGAGGACGCGCGGCTGGCCGAAGAACGTCTTCTCCTGCTCGGAAGTTTCTGGAGCAGTCGTGGTTTGAGTCACCCGATCGAGGCTGCCACGTCAAGCGTTTCGCCAACAAATGGACGGCATGTGGCCCTTTTCACCGTGTGGCGCGCGCCACGCCGGGGAACCCCTGAAGGGGTCCCTGTTGCTCAGGAGGCGTCCGGGCCGGGCCAGTTCTTGTCCGGCTGCGGCACCGGGCGACCGGGCTGCTCGCCGCCCCGGGCCTCGAGGTAGTTGTTCTTCGGCACCATCACCTTGCGCCGGAAGATGCAGACCACCGTGCCGTCCTGGTTGTAGCCGATGGTCTCGACGTGGACCACGCCCCGGTCGTCCTTGGACGTGCTCTCCCACTTGTCGAGCACCGTCGTCTCGCCGTACAGCGTGTCGCCGTGGAACGTCGGCGCGACGTGGCGCAGCGACTCGATCTCGAGGTTCGCGATCGCCTTCCCCGAGATGTCCGGGACGCTCATGCCGAGCAGGATCGAGTAGACGTAGTTGCCCACCACGACGTTCTTGCCGAACTGCGTGGTCTCCCCGGCGTAGTTGACGTCGAGGTGCAGCGGGTGGTGGTTCATCGTGAGGAGGCAGAACAGGTGGTCGTCGTACTCCGTGACCGTCTTGCCGGGCCAGTGCTTGTAGGTGGCCCCGACCTCGAACTCCTCGTAGCTACGACCGAACTGCATGGCAAGGCTCCTCGACTCAGGGGTGACGTGCCCCTAAGGATGCCGAAACACGTTGCAGTACGGGAGTCCTGGCGAGCGTGGGATACCTCTCAGGAACCGCCGCCGCCGGCCTTGCGACGGTGCATCTTCGGGGCGCTGCCGCCGCCGACCTCCGGTCCGTGGGCCTTCGCTTTCGAGCCCGCCGAGTCGTCCGGGTGCAGGTGGGCCTGCTTGCGGTCGAGCGCCTCACGCATCTTGGCCTTGATGTCCTCGTTGCCGTTCGCTGATTCAGCCATGCCGCCACCCTGTCACGGCACCCCTGACGGGTCGAGGCATTTACCCCCAGGTGGCGGGCGTGCCGTGCGCGCCGATGTCGCCGACGACCTCACACTCGCCGCCCGGCCACACGGTCGCGGCGGCGAGGAACTCGTGCTCGGAGTCGGGGGTACGGCGCATCGGCTCTAGCCTGAGGTGGGCCAGCGGCCGGTCCTCCGTCGCGGTGGCGCCGAGCTCCTCGAGCCGTGCGGTGATGGCGGCCTGGTCCTCGCGGGACAGGTACTGCCACATCACCGAGTGGAACAGCACGGTCAGGTGCCCGTCGCGCAGCTCGAGGTCGCGCACGAACGAGACGGCGTCCTGGCGTCGTACGACGGCGGGGACGCGGTCGGCGACGGCGAACGCGCCGCGCAGCCGCTCGTGCCGGGCGGTGTGGTCGGGCCACACGTAGGCGGTCAGCGCGAGGCGGCCCTCGGTCGAGGACACGTCGACCGGCATCACGTCGCTGCCGACCCGCTCGACGACCGCGAGGTCCGGCCACGGCGTCAGCGTGCGGCCGCCCCAGGTCATCTGCACCGGGGCGTCCGGGTCGCCGAAGACGGTGCCGTGCTGGTCGGTGTAGCGGTAGTGGTCGGCGCGCAGGTTGAGCCCGCCCGACGAGCCGATCTCGAACAGCCGCACGGGCATCCGGTGGGTCTCACCCAGGCCCAGAAGGCCGCCCATCAGCGCGACCGAGCGACCCACCTCGTTGGTCTGCGGCGGCCGGTCCAGCCACAGCCGTACGGCGTCCGGCTGGTCGGCGAGGAGGGCGGTGAACGCCGCCCAGGCACCCTCGGCCTCGAAGGTGCCGCCGACGGAGGGGTAGAACGTCGCCAGCGCACCCGCGCGACGCTCCAGCACCAGCCGGTGCACGCTGCCCATCAGCCTCAGGGCGAGCCCCGAGGGGCCCGGGTCCTGCTCGTGGCCGGCCAGCACGTCGGCACAGACGCCACCGGCCGCCACGTCGTCGGCGACCCGCGTCAGCAGGTCGGCGTACATCGCCGAGCCGAGCCGTCCGCACGCAGCAGCCTGCCCGCGGACGTGCTCGACCATCCTCCCCCGAGGGTCGCTCATCGCAGCTTGTAGTCCTCCAGGAGGCGGCGGCCGATGATCATCCGCTGGATGTCCGCGGTGCCCTCGCCGATGAGCAGCATCGGCGCCTCGCGGTAGAGCCGCTCGATCTCGTACTCCTTGGAGAAGCCGTAGCCGCCGTGGATCCGGAACGAGTCCTCGACGACCTGGGAGCAGTACTCGCTGGCGAGGTACTTCGCCATCCCGGCCTCGAGGTCGTTGCGCTCCCCCGAGTCCTTCTTGCGGGCCGCCTTGACCATCATCTGGTGCGCGGCCTCGACCTTGGTGGCCATCTCCGCGAGGCGGAACAGCACCGCCTGGTGCTCGGCGATCTTCTTGCCGAACGTCTCGCGCTGCTGGGAGTAGGCGACGCCGAGCTCGAAGGCGCGGTTCGCGACGCCGCAGCCGCGGGCGGCGACGTTGACGCGGCCGACCTCGACGCCGTCCATCATCTGGTAGAAGCCCTTGCCGGGCTCGCCACCGAGGACCTGGTCGGCGGAGATCTTGTGGCCCTCGAACACCAGCTCGGTGGTGTCGACGCCCTTGTAGCCCATCTTCTCGATCTTGCCCGGGACGGTGACGCCCTGGGCGGTCTCGCCGAAGCCGGACTCCTTCTCGACGAGGAAGGTCGTCATGTTCTTGTAGACACTGTCGGCGCCCTCGTCGGTCTTGACCAGCACCGCCACCAGGTTGGCCGAGCCACCGTTGGTCAGCCACATCTTCTGGCCGTTGATGACGTAGCCGTCGCCCTCACGGGTCGCCTTGGTCTTGATCGCCGAGACGTCCGAGCCGCAGCCCGGCTCCGACATCGAGAAGGCGCCGCGGACCTCACCGGTCGCCATCCTCGGCAGGTACTTCTCCTTCTGCGCTGGCGTGCCGTGCTGCATGAGCATGTAGGCCACGATGAAGTGCGTGTTGATGACGCCCGAGACGCTCATCCAGCCGCGGGCGATCTCCTCCACGACGAGGGCGTAGATCAGCAGGGACTCGCCCAGGCCGCCGTACTCCTCGGGGATCATCAGGCCGAACAGCCCGAGCTCCTTGAGACCCTCGACGATGTCGGTGGGGTACTCGTCCTTGTGCTCGAGGTCCGTGGCGACCGGGATGATCTTGTCCTCGACGAACTCGCGGACGGTCTTGAGGATCTCGGTCTGGATGTCAGTGAGACCGTCGGTCTCGCAGAGGCGGCCCATGGGTGGTCCTTCCGGGGCTCGAAAGCGGCGTTGGCCGAGTATCACCGACCACGCCCCGCTGCGCTATGAGCGATCTAACACCGAGGTCAGGAGGGGCGTACGGCGCGCTGGAACGTCTCGGCGACGTCCGCGACCGTCGTCTCGAGCCGGTCCAGCTCGGCCGCGAGCAGGGCGTTGAGCCGGGCGTTCTCGGCGACGGCCTCCTCGAGCTGAACTACCCGGCGCCGGTTGCTGCGCAGGTCGAGCGCGCCCGTGCCGTGGGCGACCCGACGGGCGAGGTCGCGGGAGCGGCTCACAGCGAGTCCTTGCGGTACTTCGCGATCGCGGCCGCGGTGGCCTCCTGGTCACGCTGGGCGGCCGGCAGCAGCAGCTCGGTGACCACGTCGCCGAGCTCCGCGACCCGCAGCTGCAGCATCCGGGTGGCCTGCACCTGCGACTCGAGTGCGTCAAGGCGGGCCTGAAGTCGGCGGTTCTCCAGGAACAGCGCACCGCTGGTGGCCGCCCGGGCGACGCCCTTGCCGGCGCGTCCCACCCGTCCGCGCACGCCGCGCTGCGGCTCGGCCTCGGCCACCTCGTGCACCGGGCCCGGCGTCGGGACGGTCGCTGCCTCGCGGACCATCAGCAGCAGCTCGACGATGGTGCGGGTCGCTGCGTCGAGCAGCTCCGGCTCGGTGACCTGGCTCGGCGTGCGGCCGTCCACGTCCCCGGCCCGCAGGTCCTCGAGGTCGCCCACGATGTCGTAACCGGACGCGGCCAGCGTCGCGATCGCGGCCGCGCTGCGCTCGCGGGCGTCGGCGTGCTGCGCCTCCGTCAGCCCGATCGGCTCCTTGCCCAGACGGGTGAGCACGCCGTGCGCGAGGGTGTCGCGGATCCAGGTGGCCTGCTCGCGGCTGCTGGAGATCGGGGCGCCGACCCGCTCGTTGACGCGGCGCAGCAGCTCGGCCGCGACCACGCCCAGGGACTCGTTGGCGCGCGGCACGTCCGTCCGCAGGCCCGGCACGTCGAGGGAGCAGGCGGCCGCGAACCGGCGCCACAGCTCGTCCCGGGCCGCGTCACCACGCGGGGCCGTCACGATGTGCACCCGCTCGGCTGGCAGGTCGGCGCCCCAGCGGGCGGCGACCCCCGCCGGGTCCATGGTGCGCCAGCCCCACTCCGCGCGCGGGCCGTCCTCCTCGGGGCGGGGCACCCACTGCTCGAGCGGCTGCGTGAACGCGAACTTGAGCTTCTCCTGCCAGGCCGACGGCACCGCCTTGGCGAAGTCACGGGCACTGACCACGACGTGCACCTCGAGCCCGGCGAGGTCGGCCAGCGCGCGCCGTACCTGCTCGGTGGAGGCGCCGCCCAGCAGCTCGTAGGAGAGCACGGCGGTGTGGCCCGGCCAGGCGCGGATCTCGGCGACCAGCCGGCTCCAGGCCTGCCGGGCGGTCTCCGGCAGGGTGTCCAGCCGCGGGTCCTCGCGGACCGCCATCCCGGCGTGCACCAGGTCGACCCGGCTCTCCCCCACCACCAGCACGCCGGCGTCGGCCAGCGTCTGCCGGTTGGTGTCGAGGACCTTCTGGAGGTACGTCGTCCCGGACTTGGGCGCACCGACGTGCATGTAGACGCGCTCGGTCATGCACTCATCCTTCGCTGTTGCGGTCGGTCGTGGCGCGGCTCATCGCGACCACTCCACGGTGAGGCGCCAGTGCGGCGCCTCGCTGTCGTCGGGCTGGACGCGCACCGGCTCCAGCCCCTTGCGCTCGACCACCACGCCGCCGGCGGCCTCGGCGGCGGCCGCGACCTCGCTGATGTCGAGGGCGCGCAGTCGGCCGGTGCCGGCTCCGCGCGGGTGCGCCCGGGGCATCACCCCGGACTCGACGTAGGCGGTGCCGCGGCCGCGCAGCACCAGCGCCGCGAACCGCCAGAAGTTCTCGGCGCCGTCCGACGGCAGCGCGTCGAGCAGGCCGCGCGCGACCAGCGCACGCGGTGCCTGACGGGTAGCCACCTGGGCACCGTAGGTGAGCGCGTCGCGCAGGTCGAGCAGGTTCACCACGCTGAACTCCAGCGGCAGGTCCTCGCGCCGCGCCTTGCGTGCCGCGGAGACGAAGCAGCCGCGGGCGAAGTCGAACGCGTCCACGCGGAAGCCCTGCCCGGCCAGCCACAGGGCGTCGGTGCCGGTGCCACAGCCGGCGTCGACCACGTGGGTGCCGGGCGCGATCCGGGCCGCGACGTCCTTGCAGAACGGCGACGGGGTCTTGGCACGCAGGGAGTCGCGGTGGAAGCGCTCCCACTCACGGCGCTGGCGCATCGTGGAGCCGAACCAGGCGTCGAAGCGGTCCAGGATCTCGGGGCCGGGCCGGTGCTGGAACGACGGGTCGGGGGTCCGCCAGTGGGGGCCGTAGGACGCCGCGAGCATCGTCGCGTGGTCGGCCGGGGCGGGCAGGTCCCTGCCCTCGAAGGTCATCGTGGTCAGCGGCTCGACCGCCGTGCGCGGGATCGGCGCCCGCACCGTGGCGGTCTCGTGGAGCAGGCTGCCGACGTAGAACGTCGAGTAGACGTCGATGCTGCCGGTGCCGCCGTCGACGGTCTCGAACAGGACCGTGACGAAGCTGGCCGACTTGTTGACGACCTTCATGCCTGCCCGGCGCAGCGCCCGGGAGATCGCGAACATCTCGCCGGCGATCACGCTGGGGGTGCTGCTCGGGCTCAGGTAGGCCAGGTCGATGTCGGAGTCGTGGCCGATCACGCGGCCCTCGCGGGCGGCGCCGAGCAGGGTCCCGAAGGCCATCCAGGCCTCGATCCCGCACTCCTCGCGCAGCACGGTGAGGATCTGCTCGGTGACCTCGACCATCTCGCCGATGACGGCGGGGTCACGCCCGGTGAAGGGCCGCTGGACCAGGCCCCACTTGTCGATCATCACCGGGATGCCCTGCTTGTCGCGGAACTCCACCCGCTTGTCGGCGTCGGTGAACGCGACCTCGTCGTCGTAGAGCACCCGGCCCTGGCAGCGCACCCGGACGCGGGTGTGACCGTCGAGCCACTTCAGCATCAGCTTCGGCCACGGGACGTCGTGACCGCCACCTGGGGACGCGGGGCGGTTGTCGAGGCTGAACGACCAGACGTGCTGGTCGTCGAACAGCACGTCGCAGGACTCGTCGACGGACCTCGGCAGGTGGATGCCGTCCCCGTCGACCGTGATCGTTGCCGTCATTACGCTCCCGTGTCGCTGGCCGCCGGTGAAACATACCGTCCCGGTCGCCCGCGGCGGCCTCAGGGCACGGTGACGTGGGCGAGCGCCAGGGCGTGGTCGCTCGCGGCACGCTCGAGCGGGCTGCGATCGAACGCGAACGACGTGAACCGCGCCCCCTGGGCCGGGGAGCCGAAGATCCAGTCCACGCGCATCGACGTCGGTGGCGTGCAGGTGCCGCCCGTGTTGCTGCCGCCTGGCTGGGCCGCGTCGAGCGTCGTCTGGCCGGTGACCTTGCAGAAGATCTCCTCGTGCTCGTTCATGTCGCCGACGAAGAAGACCGGCAGCCCGGTGGCGGTGAGTGTCTTGAGCATGTTGATCTCGGTGACCTCGGCGCTGTCACGCTCGTCCTCACGGCCCCCGGGCGAGGAGTCGTTGGGCGAGTTGTGCACGTTCAGCACGTAGATCTCGCGCCCGGTCGCGTTGTTGCGCAGCCGCACCACCGGCTGCGAGCGCGTCTTCCCGACGAACGTGATGTCGATGTGGCTCTTCCAGGTCGCGGTCCAGTCCGCGGTGCGCCAGGCCAGGGACTGCGGCAGGTCCACGCCGCGCAGCTCGCTGCCCGGGTAGACGGCGTAGCCGTTGCCCGCCTCGGCGAGCAGGGTGTCGAGCTGGTCCTTCTGGATCTCCTGGAAGCCGGCGATGCTCACGTCGTTGCGGGCCAGCAGGGACGCCGCCCAGACGCTGCGGACCCGACCGGGAGCGAACGTGTCGGCGTCGGCGCCGGGGTTGGTGTGGTTGGAGCCGAGCACGTTGAAGCTGGCGATGGTGAAGTCGTAGCGCTGGGGCGGTGGGGTGCTCGGGCTGGGACTGGTGCTGGGACTGGGGCTCGCACTCGCACTCGCACTCGCCCCGGCGCTGGCCCGCGCCGCGGGACCGGCCGCCCAGCGGGCCGCGGGGACGGCGCCCACCACGACCGCACCCGTCACGCCCGCGGCAGCGACGACGCGGAGCAGACGGGTGGGGCGCTTCACGGGGTGTCGCCCGTGCGCTGCTGCTCGACCTCGAGACGCAGCAGCGCGACCTCCTCGGCGAGGGTCCGGGTCTTCTCCTCGAGCCGGCCGAGCTCGTAGGACAGCTGCACGCTGAGCAGCAGCAGCACCATGCTGGCCAGGAAGAACAGCAGGTTGGCGGGGACCTCGACACCGACGACGTCGGCCATCCCCTGGAGCAACCCGGGCACCAGCGCGACCGCCACCACGGCGACCGCCACCACGCACCAGAGCACGGCGTACTTCTCGCGCAGGCGGTGCCGGCGCAGCATCTCGAACATCACCAGCAGGACCGTGCCGGCGCCGGCCAGGCCCAGGATGTCGGTGGCCTTCATCGGCTCTCCCTCCACATCGCACGCAGCTCGCGCGGCGGCCGCCGCACCAGCGAGAGGAACAGCGCGACGAACACGCGGGCCAGGTAGACGGCCGCCTTCACCGGGGTCTGGCTGGCCTCGCCGACGGTGCGCGGGCGCATGTCGACCGGCTCCTGGGTGACCGAGCACCCGCAGCGCAGCGCGATCACCAGCGACTCGACGGTGTCGCCGAGGTACTCCGCCGGGTAGTGCGCGGCGAACACCTCCATGGCCCGGCGGTTGGCGACCCGGTAGCCGCTGGTCACGTCGGTGAGCCGGGTGCCGGCCCGGCGTGACATCACGCTGGCCAGCATCCGCATCGCGGCCCGGCGCGGGAACGACGCGTGGTAGGTCTGGCTGCCCTCGGCGAACCGGGCGCCGATCACGACGTCGGCATCCTCGAGCCGGTGCTGCAGCTTGGCCAGGAACCGCGGGTCGTGCTGCCCGTCGGCGTCGATCTGCACGGCCACGTCGTAGTCGTGCCGGATCGCGTAGCGGTAGCCGGCCCGCATCGCGCCGCCCACGCCCACGTTGAACGGCAGCCGGCACACCAGGGCGCCCGCGCGGGCCGCCTCCGCGGCCGTCGCGTCCAGCGAGCCGTCGTCGACGACGAGCACGTCCACCGTCGGGTTGGTCGCCCGGATCTCCTCGACCGTGGCGGCCACGGAGCCCTGCTCGTTCCACGCCGGGACGATGACAAGCACGCGCGCATCGCTCGGCTGGTTCATGCCCCGCATGCTACGGCGTCACGATCGGCGTGGGCGTGAGGCGCAGGGTCGTCGTACCGTCGCCGAGCTTGCCGTTGGCGTTGTCGCCCCAGCACCACAGGGCACCGCCGGTGCGCATCCCGCAGGTGTGGAACCACGACACGGAGACTGCGGCCCAGTCGGTGTCGGTGCCCACCGGGACCGGGCGGCGCGAGGCCCGCCGGTCGCCGGTGCCGAGCTCGCCGTAGGACCCGTCGCCCCAGCAGTACGGCGTCCCGGAACCGGTCACCGCGCAGGTGTGCTGCAGCCCGGCCGCGACCGAGACGACAGGCGTCCCGGCGAGCACGGCGGTGGGCGTGGACCGGTTGAGCAGGGTGCCGTCGCCGAGCTGGCCGCGGTCGTTGCCGCCCCAGCAGGAGAGCCGGCCACCGTTCTCGAGGCCGCAGGTCGACAGCCAGGCCGCGGAGAGCTGCGTCCAGTCGGTGGCGGTGCCGACCTGGCGCGGCGAGGTCGTGGAGGTCAGCGTGCCGTCGCCGAGCTGGCCGAGGTCGTTGCCGCCCCAGCACCACGCCGTGCCGTCGGCCTTGACCGCGCAGGTGTGCCAGCCGCCGGTGGCGACGCCGGACCAGCCGGTTCCGGGCACGCGCACGGGGCGGAGCCGGGTGGTCGTGCTGCCGTCGCCGAGCTGGCCGCGCGCGTTGAGGCCCCAGCACCAGAGCGTGCCGTCGGTGCGCACCGCGCAGGTGTGCCACCAGCCCGGGCTGACCGAGGCCCAGGCGGTGCTGGTGCCGACCCGGACCGGGGTCAGCCGGCGGGTGCGGGTGCCGTCGCCGACCTGCCCGTGGTGGTTGAGGCCCCAGCACCACAGGCTGCCGTCGCCCTGGATGCCGCAGGTGGTCGCGCCGCCGGTGACGAGCGAGGTCCAGCCGGTCCCGCTCGCGACCGGCACCGGGGTCAGCCTCCGGGTGGTGGTGCCGTCCCCCAGCTCGCCCCAGCCGTTGCCGCCCCAGCAGCGGCCGGTGCCGTCGCCGAAGGTGCTGCACGACTGCCCGCCGCCGGCGCTCACCGCGTCGGCCGGTGCCGGGTCGACGGCGACCTGCAGGCTGCCGCGCGCCGTGGTCGGGTAGGCCGGGTCACGGGTGTTGCGCACCTGGTAGCCCACGGTCCAGCTGCCCGCGGCGGTCGGCGTGCCGGTGAGGCGACCGTCCCGGCCGAGCGCCAGGCCCGGCGGCAGCGCGGACAGGGCCCGCCAGGACAGGCTCGCGCCGGACCGGGCCGTCGCGGTCAGCTGCAGGTCGACGGGGGCGGCCACGTGCGTGGCCAGGCTCCCTGCGCGCGGCGTCGGCACGGGCACGTCGGTGGTCCGCGTCCACAGTGCGGCTGCAGCACTGCGCAGCCGGGAGGCCGCCGTCCCCGAGGTGTAGGAGCGGTGCACCCGGATCGCGGTGTCGAGCCGGGTCGCCCGCGGGTCGCAGGCCAGGTCACCGCGGGTGCAGACGTTCCACACCGGCAGCTTCCGGTCACTCGTCGGCACGTCCGCGGGTGGCGTGGTGTAGCGCTGGGTGACGCCGTACCCGGACAGCGGGGCGGCGGGTGCCCCGACCGTGTGCGCTGCCCTGGAGGCGCTGCGCCGGTCGCCGTCGGCGACCAGGACCGCGCCGACGACCCGGCCCACCACGGCGCCGTTCGTGTGCATCCGGGTCAGCGTGCGGTGCAGCACCATCGCGCCCTGGGCGTAGCCGACGAGCACGACCGGCTGGTCGGGGCAGGCGCCGGCGCGGGTGGTCAGGTAGGCCACCGTGCGGTCGACGCCGGTGCGCACCCCGGCGCTCCACGCCCTCACCGTCCGGGCGGTGACCTGCGACGTGGCGGTCCGGCCGGGGTGGCCGGTCAGGTGCAGCGCCGCCACCGAGGGGGCGTCGTAGTCGACGTACCTCTCGGTGACGGTGGCCCCGCCGGCACGGGCCGCGGCGACGTAGGCGTCGCGGACCACCCGCACGGTGGGGCCGGGCAGGCCGGTGCCGCCCTCCCCCGACCCGCGGACGCCGACCAGCAGCACGTCGGCGCAGCCAGCGGCGCGCGCCTCGGGGCTCGCCGGCGCGACCGCGAGAACGCAGACAGCAGCGAGCAGCGCCGCCACCAGCCCCCGCCCCCGACCGCCGGCCCCCCGGGTCACCTCAGTCGACCTGCACCGTCGCGAACGGGTGCTCCGCCAGGCGGTACGACGGACCGGAGGACTCGGGGACGTCGAGGCGGCGTGCCGCCACGGCCGCGTCGGTGCCCGTGCCCGTCCCGGTGGTGCAGGGCTCTCCGTCGGTGGTTCCGCTGTCCGGCGGGTTGAGGTAGAGCTCGTCGACCCACGACGCGTAGCGCGAGCGGACCCGGGCCAGCGTGGTGAGCAGCCCCATCTCGTCACTCTGCAGGGACAGCGCCGTCCAGTTCGAGGACCCCATCCAGGTGACCGTGGCGTGGGTGTCCTTGTTGTAGACGCCGCTGACCGCCATCGCCTTGAGGTGCAGGTAGCGGTCGTAGACGCCGTCGCAGTCGAAGTCCTGGACGATCTGCTGCATCGGCAGCGGACCGCGGCCGGTCTTCTGCTCGAACAGCTTGCGGGTCTTGTAGCCGAGCAGCGTGTAGACGAGGCGGACGTTGCAGCCGCGGTCCCACATGGTCCGCAGCCGCTGCCCGATCGCGAGCCCGCGGTCGCCGTGCATGGCGGTCATCGCGATCCGGACGGAGGTGAAGCCCTTGATGCCGGTGCCTCCGGTGGCCCCGGCGCAGCGCACCCGGTTGAGCTCGTCCAGCACCGGGTCGCCCTTGGCCTGGGTCCCCTGCCACGGGTACCACGACACCGTGAAGGGGCCGGTCGGGAAGTAGACGAGCGGCTGGGCGACCGGCTTGTCGAGGGCCGCCTCGGCGAAGATCGCCTCGGCCTTCTTGAAGAGGCCGGGCTTCTCCACCAGCGTGTAGAGGTCGTTCCACTGGTAGCCCGCGGCGAGGTCGGTGGCGTTGGCGCTGCCGAACATCACCACGTTGTGGGCGCGGCCCACCTGCGAGAACGCGAACATCTTCGTGTGCGCGATGCCGCCGGTGCCCCGGCAGGCGCCCCGGCAGCGGATCGCCCAGCTGGTCAGGTCGGCCGGCCGCCTGTAACGCGTGACCGGCAGCTGGGTGTGCAGGGTGGTGAAGTTGCCGTTCGGGTTCTCGGGGTTGGCGTTGTCGTAGTCGATGATCACCCGCACGCTCACGCCCCGGTGGTGGGCGTCCATCAGCGCCTTGGTGATCCGGCCGCTGCGCAGGTTCCAGCTCGCGACCCGGATCTTCTGGCCCTTCGGCACGCTGTTGATGCTCTTCACCAGGTGGTCGATGATCGTCGTCCGCGCCGTGGTCAGCGGGTCGTTGAAGAGCACCCCCGCCGTCGGCGTGTAGTGCATCAGCTCGGCCCGGGCCGGGGCGACCACGCCCAGCAGGGAGACGACGAGTGCGGTGGCGAGCACCCAGGCAGACGTCACACGTCGTGTCATTCGGTGCTACCCCCAGAGAATCGCCCGCGCACGCCGGCGCACGAGAAGGCTGTCGGGATCGTACAGGCAAAGGGGTAAGGTCGGCGGGCTCAACCGGACCACACCCCCGAGGAGACTTCCCGTGCTCGCAGCGACCGGCCGCGGCATGGACCGCGCTCTCGACGTCGGCATCGCGCTCGTCGCCTGGTGGTCGGTCTTCTACTGGGTCGGCCTGGCCACCCAGTGGTCGCTGTGGCCTTCCGGCTGGTTGTGGCTGCTGACCTCCCCCGTGGTCGCCTGGCTGGTGGTCCACCTGGACCGCGCCGACGAGGGACGTACGGCGTCCGCCGGCGGCTGGCGGCTGCCCGGGTTCGTGCTCCGGCTGCCCGGCCTGACCTGGGCGGCGCTCGGGGTGGCCGGCCTGCTCGCCGTCGCCTGCCTGCGCTGGCCGGCGAGCTTCCGGGTGGTCTGGGTGCTGCTGCTGGTCGGCACGGTGGTCGCGGCGCTGGCGCGCGTGAGGGCCGTCGAGACCAGTGATCTCGACAAGCCCGATCAACGGGGCCACCTCGCGGCGCTCCTGCTCGCCCTCGCGACAGCCGTGCTGAGCCTGTACATCTTGCTGCCGGACCTCGACGACCCCTACTACCTGAACCGGTCGGTGTGGGTCGCCGAGCACGGCACCGCGGCCCTGCGGGACACCATGTTCGGGCCGGAGCGGATCGCCTCCCCCTACAACGGCGGGCTGCCGATCGACTCGATCGAGGCGCTGGTCGGGGTGCTCTCGCACCTGACCGGGATCCGGTCGGGGACGCTCACCTGGGTCGGGCTCACGTTCGTCGGGTCGTTCGCGACGGTGTGGGCGTTCTGGCGGCTGAGCCGGTGCTGGGCCCGCCGTACTCCCCTGGCGGTGCTGGTGGTCGCGCTCGCGTTCATGTGGATGAGCGGGGAGTCGCGGCTCGGGAACTTCTGGGTGGCCCGGATGTGGCAGGGCAAGGTGCTGGCGCTCACCGTCCTGGTGCCGCTGGTCTGGGTGTGGGCGACCGACCTGGCCGAGGGGCGGCAGCGCCGGCGGGCGCTGGTCATGCTGCTCGTCGGCGGCGCCGCGTTCGTCGGGTTCACCTCGACGGCGGTGCTGCTCGCCCCGATCATGACCGGCGCGATGCTGGTCGCCGCGGTGCTGCGCCGCGACAAGGTCCTGGCGCTCGGCGGCGTGCTGTTCTCCGTCGTCCCGGTCCTCGGTGGTGCCGCCTCGGTGCTCTACGCCCCCGTCGGCGGCGCGCACCCCGCGCTGCTGGGCGCGCACGCAACGTTCCTGCGGGTCTTCGGGCACAGCCGGCCGATGGTCGCGCTGGCGCTGGCCGGTGTCGTCGTCGGCGTGCTCGCCCTCCGCTCGGCCACCGCAGCCGTGATGGTGGCGGCCGCGTGGACTGCGTGCCTGGTGGTCTACGTGCCCGGTCTGCTGCCCGTGGTCAACGCCGCGACCGGAGCCGGACCGGTGCTGTGGCGGACCTTCTACTGCGTGCCCGTCGCGGTCCTGGTCGGTCTCGCCGCCACCCTCGCCCTGCCCCGGGTGCCTGCGCTGCTCGGCCCCGCGGTCGCGGTCGCGCTGGTCGCCGTCCTGGGGGCGCCGCTGTGGACCACCACCGACCACAACGGCCCGGTGACGATGTCCTCGAGCCCGTCGTGGAAGGTCGACCAGCGCGCCCTGGCCGACGTGGAGCACGTGATGGCGTCCCACCCGCACGGCGTGGTCGTGCTGCCGCCGACGCAGATGCGGGTGCTGGCGATGTACACCACGCAGGCCTACGCCGTGGTGCCGCGCACCTGGTACGCCAAGATCCTCGACGAGCCGAAGGACACCCGGCAGGCCCGCTTCCTGCTGAGCCGGCTGGCCTCCGCGCACGCCAAGCGGCTGCCCGGCCCGGTCGCGGTCGCGCACGCCCTCGAGGTGCTGCACGTGTCGCTGGCCTGCACCGCCCGGACCACGACCCGCCGGCAGGCCGTCGCCGCGATCACCGGTGCCGGGTTCGGCGACCCGCGGCGCTACGGCCACCTGACCTGCGTGCGCAGGCTCTGAACGAGCCCCCGCAGGCCGGGGCGTGACGGGTCCGGCTCGGGCCCGGTCGCCAGCTCGTCCATGTCGACCAGCACCCGGGCGAGCACGGCCGCGAGCTCGGCGGGCGCGGCGTCGGCGGGTACGTCGTCCGGGTGCGGCACCCCGGGGCGACCGGGGGCCGGCAGCAGCTCGGCCAGGTCGCCGTGCACGGGGTGGCCGCGCTGCTCGAGCGCCTCGACCCAGGACGTCGCCAGAGCCATCAGCTCGGCGTCCATGGACGGCGGGCAGGCCGGGCGCGGCTGCCCGAGCGAGGCCTCCGCGAGCACCTTCTGCGCGAAGTAGCGCTTCACCCGGTGGGCGTAGCGCGGCTGCACCAGCCGGCCGGCCAGGGCCACGTTGACCGCGCGGAGCAGGGCGACCTGCGGCGTGCCGAGCGAGGTGTTGGTGCCGGTGGCCGCCGCCGGGTCGACGACGTCCGGGTTCAGCCCGACCGCGGCCGCGAACCGGTCCCAGAGCAGGGCCGGGTCGGCTCCGGGCGGCGGGCAGACCACGACGTGCAGCCGCTCCGGGGGTACGACGGCCCCCCACCGGTCCAGGGTGTCGAGCAGGTCCTGCTCGGCCCAGAAGTCGCCGACGTCGCGGGTGTGCGGGCCGCGCACCTCCTCGACGAGCTGCGCGAAGGAGTAGGTGCGGCCGTTCTTGACCTGCTCCTGCCAGTGCGCGGGCACCTGGCGGGCGGGGTCGCGCACGGTGAGCACCACGTGCACCTCGAGGTCGTGCAGCGGCGCCATGGCCCGGGAGAGCTCCTCGGCCGAGGCGCCGCCGAGGATCTCGTGGCTGACCACCGAGGTGCCGTCGAACGCCCGCGCCTTCGCGCACAGCCGCGCCCAGGTGCCGTCGACCAGCGCCGGGTCGAGGCCCCAGACGTCGTACTGGCGGCGCAGCTCGACGGCCGCGTGGAACATCCCCTCCGGGCGCACGAAGGGGTAGAGGAAGCCGACCCGTCGCAGGTCCGGCCGGTGGGTGGCGAGGAGCGACTGGAGGTAGGTGGTGCCTGTCTTGGGCAGCCCGACGTGCAGGTAGACCGGACCACTCACCAGACACTCCTCGCCATCGCGTCAGCTCTCGGGGGCGCTCCAGACGTCGGTGCGCTCCATGCCGGCGGCCCGGCCCTTGGCCGAGATCACCAGGGCCATCTTGCGGGACGCCTCGTCGATCATCTCGTCACCGAGCATGACGGCGCCCTTCGCCCCGCCCTTCTCGGAGGTGTAGAAGTCGTAGGCGTCGAGGATGTTCTCGGCGTGGTCGTAGTCGGACTGGAGCGGGCTGAACACCTCGTTGGCGGCCGCGATCTGGTCCGGGTGCAGGGTCCACTTGCCGTCGAAGCCCAGCGCGGCCGAGCGTCCGGCGACCCGCTTGAAGCCCTCGATGTCCTTGATCTGCAGGTAGGGACCGTCGATGGCCTGCTTGTCGTGGGCACGCGCGGCCATCAGGATCCGCATCAGGATGTAGTGGTAGGCGTCGCCCACGTCGTAGCCGGGCGGCTGCTCGCCGACGACGAGGCTCTTCATGTTGATCGAGGCCATGAAGTCGGCGGGGCCGAAGATGATCGTCTCGACGCGCTGGCTGGCGGTCGCGATCGCGTCCACGTTGATCAGGCCGAGGGCGTTCTCGATCTGCGCCTCGATGCCGATCCGCCCGACGTCGTACCCCATCGTCTTCTCGATCTGGGTGAGCAGGTTGTCGAGCGCGACGACCTGCTCGGCGGTCTGCACCTTCGGCAGCATGATGCAGTCCAGGTTGGCGCCGGCGCCCTCGACGACCTCGATGACGTCCTTGTAGGTCCACTGGGTCGTCCAGTCGTTGACCCGCACGGTGCGCACCCGGTTGCCCCAGTCACCGGTGTTGAGCACCTCGACGATGTTCTTGCGCGCGTCGGGCTTCGCGAGCGGCGCCACCGAGTCCTCGATGTCGAGGAAGACCTGGTCGGAGGCGAGGCCCTGCGCCTTCTCGAGGAAGCGCGGGTTGGAGCCGGGGACGGCGTGGCAGGAACGGCGTGCGCGCAGCTGGCGTGCGTCGGACATGGGGCACCCTCTTCGTGTTGCCGGTCGGTTGTCGGGAGATTACTGCCGGTTTCGTACCCACGAGTAGGGGTCGCTCCCGTGGCATTTCTCACCCGTCACTCGAGCGGCGGCTCGACCAGCGCCTCCGCGGCCGCGCTGCCACGCCGCCCCCACACCACCAGCCCCATCCCGACCAGGATCACCACCAGGCCGCCCAGCGCCGCGGCCGGCGGGTGCTGGCCGAGGATCAGCGCGGCCAGCAGCGCAGCCCCCGGCACCTCGAGCAGCAGCGACAGCGAGACCAGCAGCGGACCGGTGGTCGCGACCAGGTGGTTGAACACCGAGTGCCCGAGCATCTGCGCGGTGGCCGTCACCAGCAGCAGCAGGCCCCACTGCTTCAGCGGGTAGCCGCCCAGGTCCTGACCCGCGACCACGCAGGCGACCGCGAGCAGGACCGCGCAGGAGCCGTAGCAGACGAAGGTGTACGACGTGGTGCTCACGCTCGTGCGGGCGCGCGACCCGATCACCGTGTAGGCGGCCGCGGCGACCCCGCCGACCAGGGCGCACAGGTCCCCGACCAGCTTGTGCACCGACAACGACAGGTCGACCCCGGACACCACCAGCACGCCCGCGAACGCCACCACCAGGCCGGCGATCACGACGCCGCGGAACCGCTCGCCGCGCAGCAGCTGCCAGGCGACCACCCAGGCCAGTTGCAGGCACACGATCGCGGTCGCCGAGGCCACCGAGGTCAGGGTCAGCGAGGTCACCCAGGTCGCGAAGTGCAGGGCCAGCGCCGCCCCGGAGGCGAGCACCAGCGCGAGCCGCCTGCCCCGCAGCCCGGCCAGCTCCTCGCGACGCCGCAGGGTCGCGGCCGGGGCCAGCGCCACGGTCGCGAACCCGTTGCGCCAGAAGGCGATCGCCAGGGGCGGCACCGCGGCCGCGGCCATCAGCGGGCCGGACAGCGAGACCGCGACGACGCCGACGGCGAGCAGCAGGAGGGTGCGCACCGCGACAGTCTGGCAGTCTTGGGGCCGTGACCGACCTGCCCACGCCCGCCGGCGACGACGCGTTCCGCGGCGCGCTGATCGCCGAGCTGGCCAAGAAGACCGGCACCTGCTGGCTGCGCTACCGCCACGACAGCCGCTACGGCGACATCGTCGAGGAGCGCCCCGCCTGGCACCTGTGGCACGACGGTGCGCTGCTGGTCGTCAGCGGCGGCGACGAGCAGCCCCTCCCCGGGATCGAGCAGGTCTCCCGGGTCGAGGTCACCCTGCGCAGCAAGGACAACGGCGGCCGGCTGGTCACCTGGGTCGGCGCTCGGACCGCCGTACGACCCGACGACGAGGCCTGGGCCAGCGTCACCACCGCCCTGGTCGCCGACCGGCTCAACACCCCCGACCTGGCCACGACGGCGCAGACCTGGGCCGAGCACAGCCTGGTCTCGCGCATCGTGCCCACCGACGAGGTGCTCGAGGCCCCCGGTTCGCTGTCCGACGACTCCCACGCCGCCGCCCCGAGGCCCACGCCCGCCACCACCCGGGGCGCGCTCCCCCGCATCCTGCACCGGCGCGTGAAGCGCCACCCCAGGCTCAGCTAGGGACGACGATCTCCCCGGACGCCACCGGCTGCACCTGCCCCGCGACCGTGCACAGCGAGGCACGGCCGTTCTGCACCTCGACGCGGCCGTGCAGCAGGGACGGGCGGCCCATCTCGACACCCTGGGTGATCTCGTAGGCACCACCCTGCGGCAGCAGCCCCTCGGCAACCAGGGCCACGCCGAGCCCGGCCGCGGCCGACCCGGTGGCCGGGTCCTCCGGGACGGACAGGCCAGGCACGAAGACGCGGGCGCGCACGGTCAGGTCGGCCGAGGAGCCCGACACCGAGAACAGGTTGACGCCCTCGAGCGGGTCACGGGTCCGGGGCACCCGGTCGGCCCACTCGGCCAGCGAGCGGCTCATCGGGTGCGCGCGGGAGACAGCGTCCGACCACACCGGCAGGTGCACGAAGGCAAGCCCGCAGCCGGCCACCCAGGCCCGGCCGTCGAGGTCGTCGGCAGCCAGGCCGAGGTCGGCGAGCAGGTCGGTGACGACCTCGTCGGTGAGCTGCTCCGCGTGGTCGCGGGGTACGGCGGCCAGCTCCACCAGGTCCCGGTCGAACTGCACCCGGATCCGGCCCGCGGTGCAGACCTGGGTCACCACGTCGTCGGTGAGCTGCCCGTGCTCACGCAGCACCCACGCCGTCCCCAGCGTCGGGTGCCCGGCGAACGGGATCTCGGTGGCCGGGGTGAAGATCCGGGTGGCGTACTCGTCCCCGGTCGGCGCGGACGGGAACGTCGTCTCGGAGAAGTTGAACTCCCGCGCGATCGCCAGGCACTGCTGGGTGCTCAGGTCGTCGGCGCCGTGCACGACCGCGAGCTGGTTCCCGGCGAACGGACGGTCGGTGAACACGTCGACGATGTCGTAGCGCAGTCGCATGGCGGCCATCCTGACAGAGGCGCGGCCCGCTAACCTCTGGAGTCGTGAGCACCTCCCCGAACCGCGTCTTCGCAGCCCGGCTGGCGGGCCTGCCGGTGTTCGACCCGGCGGGCGACCAGGTGGGCAAGATCCGCGACCTCGTGGTGGTGCTGCGCCCCGGTGGCCTGGCGCCGCGTGTGCTCGGCCTGGTGGTCGAGGTCTTCGGCCGCCGGTCGATCTTCGTGCCGATGACCCGGGTCACCCACGTCGACTCCGGCCAGGTGATCACCACTGGCCTGGTGAACATGCGCCGCTTCGAGCAGCGCCCCACCGAGACCCTGGTGTTCGGGCAGATGCTCGACCGGAAGGTCACCATCAAGGAGACCGGCGTCTCCGGCACCGTCTACGACCTGGCCATGGAGCAGGCCCGCAACCGCGACTGGCTGGTCAGCCGGGTCGCGCTGCAGGAGGGCACCAAGCGGCTGCGCAAGGGCCAGACCCACGTCGTCGAGTGGCGTGACATCGAGGGCTTCGCGGCCCCCGAGGAGAGCCAGGGCGCCACGCATCTGCTGGCCGCGCTCGAGGAGATGCGCCCCGCCGACCTCGCCAACGTCCTGCACGACCTGCCCGCCAAGCGGCGCGGCGAGATCGCGGCCGCCCTCGACGACGAGCGGCTCGCCGACGTCCTCGAGGAGCTCCCCGAGGAGGACCAGGTCGAGATCCTGGGCAACCTCGACAGCGAGCGCGCCGCCGACGTCCTCGAGGAGATGTCGCCCGACGACGCCGCGGACCTGATGGCCGAGCTGCCGCCGGAGACGGCCGAGCAGCTGCTCCAGCTGATGGAGCCCGAGGAGGCCGAGGACGTCCGCCGGCTGATGTCCTACGAGGAGCACACCGCCGGCGGCATGATGACCACCGAGCCGGTGATCCTGCCGCCCGACGCCACCGTCGCCGACGCGCTGGCCCACGTCCGCAACGCCGAGCTGTCGCCGTCGCTGGCGGCCCTGGTGTACGTCGTCCGGGCACCGCTCGAGCCGCCGACCGGCCGGCTGATCGGCGTCGCGCACATCCAGCGGCTGCTGCGCGAGCCCCCGTCCACGCTGCTCGGCCACGTGGTCGACAACGACACCGAGCCGCTGCGCCCCACCGCCAGCCTCGAGGACGTCGCCCGGCACCTGGCGACCTACAACCTGGTCGCCGCGCCCGTCGTCGACGAGGACGGCCGGCTGGTCGGCGCGGTCACCGTCGACGACCTGCTCGACCACCTGCTCCCCGAGAACTGGCGCGAGTCGATGACCGGCCGGGCCGGCCGCGCGAAGGGCGGTTTCGCCCGTGGATAGGCCGACCAGCCCTCGCAGGGACCCGAGGAAGGAGCCCCGCAAGGACACCCGGGCCTCGCGCCTCGACCAGCCCCGCGACACCAAGCGGCAGCTGATCCGCCGCCCGCAGCTGGACTCCGACACGTTCGGCAACTTCGCGGAGAACTTCGCGCGCTTCATGGGCACGGCGCGCTTCCTGCTCTACATGACCGGCTTCGTCGTGGTCTGGCTCGCCTGGAACTGGCTGGCCCCCGACCGGCTGCGCTTCGACGCGTTCCCGTTCATCTTCCTGACCCTGATGCTCAGCCTCCAGGCGTCGTACGCCGCCCCGCTGATCCTGCTCGCGCAGAACCGGCAGGAGGACCGCGACCGGGTGATCGCCGAGCAGGACCGGACCGCGAACTCCCGGGCGCACGCCGACATGGAGTTCCTGGCGCGCGAGATGGCCTCGATCCGGATGGCGCTGGGCGAGGTCGCCACCCGCGACTACGTCCGCTCCGAGCTGCGTTCCCTGCTCGCCGACCTCGAGGAGCAGCGCGCCCGCGACGAGGACCGCCACGAGGACGACGAGGACCTGCGTCCGGACCCGCCACGAGGGTGACCCAGGCCACCCCGACCGGCCGGTAACCTGCCGGTCGCCGCGACGTACCCTTGACGCCATGACGACCCCCGACCTCGAGCAGATCCAGGCCGCGCTCGCCACCGTCAACGACCCCGAGATCCGGCGCCCGATCACCGACCTCGGCATGGTCGAGTCGGTCGACGTGGACGACGCCGGCGCCGTGACCGTGAAGATCCTGCTCACCGTCGCGGGCTGCCCGCTCAAGGACACCATCACCCGCGACGTGACCGCCGCGGTCAGCAAGGTCGCCGGTGTCAGCGGGGTCGCCGTGCCGATGGGCGTGATGAGCACCGAGCAGCGCTCCGGCCTGCAGGAGAAGCTCCGCGGCGGCCAGACGCAGAAGGAGATCCCGTTCGCGCGGCCGGACTCGCTGACCAAGGTCTACGCGGTCGCCTCCGGCAAGGGCGGCGTCGGCAAGTCGTCGGTGACGGTCAACCTCGCGCTCGCGATGGCGCGCCAGGGTCTCAAGGTCGGCATCGTGGACGCGGACATCTACGGCCACTCGGTGCCCGCGATGCTCGGCGTCGGCGACGTCCGCCCGACCCAGGTCCAGGACATGATCATGCCGGTCCCGGTGCGGATGTCCGACACCGTCGACGAGGGCCCCGGCCAGCTCAGCGTGATCAGCATCGGCATGCTCAAGCCGCGCCGCGACCAGGTCGTCGCCTGGCGTGGTCCGATGCTCGACCGGGCGCTCGTGCAGATGCTCTCCGACGTCTACTGGGGCGACCTCGACGCGCTCTTCCTCGACCTGCCCCCGGGCACCGGCGACATCGCCATCTCCCTGGGCCAGCACCTGCCCAACGCGGAGGTGCTGGTCGTCACCACGCCGCAGGAGGCCGCCGCCGAGGTGGCCGAGCGCGCCGGCACGATGGCCTCGATGATGCACCAGCGGGTCATCGGCGTCATCGAGAACATGTCGTTCCTGCCCTGCCCGCACTGCGGCCCCGAGCACCGGCTCGAGGTCTTCGGCTCGGGCGGTGGCGCCCGCGTGGCGTCCACCCTCTCGGGCCGTTTCGGCTACGAGGTCAAGGTCCTGGGCGAGATCCCGCTGGAGATCGAGCTCCGTGAGGGCGGCGACGCGGGCACCCCGATCGTGGTCTCCCACCCCGACTCCCCCGCGGCCCGCGCACTCCACGAGGTGGCCTCCGGGCTGTCGGGCCGAGGACGCGGCCTCGCGGGCATGCAGCTCGGCCTCACCCCGGCCGGTAGGTTGTAGGAGTGTTCGGAGTCGGGCTCCCTGAGCTGCTGGTCATCATCATCGTGGCGATCGTGGTCTTCGGGCCCGACCGGCTCCCCGACTTCGCCCGCCAGGCCGGCCGGATGATCCGCCAGCTGCGCCAGTTCGCGGACTCCGCGCGCGACGACATCCGCTCCGAGCTCGGCCCGGACTTCGCCGACTTCGAGCTCACCGACCTCGACCCGCGCCGGGCCGTGCGCAAGTACGTCTCCGAGGTCTGGGACGAGGACGACACCGCGGCCGTGTCGATGCAGAGCAAGCCGCTCGGCCCCGACGAGCTGCCGCCGTACGACGCCGAGGCGACCTGACCGGCCGGCTCAGCCGACCTTGGAGTCCAGCCGGACCTTGACCGTGCGCCGCTGACCCGAGCGGTCCACGACCAGGGTCACCGTCTCGCCCGGCTGGTGCCGGCGGATCGCCACGATCAGCCCGATGCCGTCGGTGACGGGCTTGCCGTCCACGCCGACCACCAGGTCGCCCTTGCGCAGCCCCGCGGCCGCAGCCGGGGTGCCGGCCGGCACGCCGACCACCTGGGCGCCGTGCTTGTCGGTGCCGGTGTCGACGTTCGCCCCGATGACGGGGTAGCGGGCCTCGCCGGTGCTGAGGATCTGGCCGGCGGTGATCCGGACCTGCTCCATCGGGATCGCGAACCCGACACCGATGTTGCCGGACTCGCCGCCGAGCGCACTGCCGCCGGTGGTGGCGATCGCGGAGTTGACCCCCACGACCTGGCCGCGCAGGTTCACCAGCGGGCCACCGGAGTTGCCGGGGTTGATCGCGGCGTCGGTCTGCACGGCGTCGATGTAGGACGACTGGTTGGCCGACCCGGTGGTGACCGGGCGGTCGAGGGCGCTGACGATGCCGGAGGTGACGGTGCTGGAGAGGCCCAGCGGGGAGCCGATCGCGACCACGGTCTCGCCCACGTGCATGGTCCGCGAGGAGCCGATCGAGGCGGGCCGGAGCTTCTCGCCGCCGGTCACGTCGAGCACCGCGATGTCGTAGACCGGGCTGCGGCCCACGATCCGTGCCGCGTGGCTGGTCCCGGACTGGTCGACGACCTTCAGCTCGCCGCTGCCGGTCGCGTCGGCGACGACGTGGTTGTTGGTGATCACGTGGCCGCGGTTGTCGAGCACGAAGCCCGAACCCGTGGCACCGCCCTTGCCGCCACCGGCGCCGCCGTTCGCGAGGATCTGCACGGTGCTGGGCAGCAGCCGCTGCGCGACCGCGGCGACGCTGCCGTTGTCGGCGGGCAGCGGGGCCGCCGCGCCGTTGTCGGTGCCGAGCACGGTCGGCACCCCGCCGTTGGAGAGGCTGCTGCTGACCAGGACCCCGCCGAGGACGCCCCCGAGCAGGCCGACCACCAGGGCCGTCGCCGCGATGACCGGCCACATCCAGCCCGGCGGCCGGCCACCCTGGGGCGCCTTGCCGGTCGGACCGGGCGGCGGGTAGCCGGGCGGCGTCCCGTAGGTCGGGTACGGCGGCAACGGCTGCGTCACGGGGTGCTGCTGAGCGTCGTACTGCCAGTTGCCCACGCCCGAGAGCGGCGCCGTGTCCTCGTCGGGGGTCCGCTGGTCGTCATCGCTCACGGGGCCATTCTGGCCCACGTCCCCAACCGGCGTCAGTGGGAGGCGTCGGCGACGGGCACGGCGTGCGCGACGCCGCCCGCGTCACGGGTCACCGTCCAGCCGGGGAGCCGGCCGTGCACGACGCCCGTCGGGCCGGTCGGGGCGACCACGGCCCGGTTGGGCGAGGTCGTCGCGGAGCCGCGCGACAGTGTGGTCGCGGGGGTGTTGCTGGGGGCCGAGCCGATGCCGAGCGGCGCGCCGCTGAGCGCGGAGATGCCGAGCACCGCCGCGGAGACCGAGCCCGCACCGGCGAGCGCGAGGCCGGCCCGGCGGCGGGTGCGCCCGCGCTGCTCGAGCGCCTCCACGGCGCTCCAGGCGTCCAGGCTCTCCCGGCTGGTCTCGGCGTCGGGACGCAGGTCGTAGAGCGAGCCCAGCAGCCGTTCGGGCGCCTGCTCCTCCGGCAGCGGGCGCGCGGCCATGGCGCTCACCTGCCGCTTGACCCAGCCCTCACGCTCGACGAGACGCCGGCAGGACGGGCAGTGCAGGACGTGGTCCCAGGCACGCTCGGACGCGTCGGCTCCCAGCTGGCCGTCGACGAGCGCGCTGGCCGTCGGGCCGCTGAGGTGGCCGCTGAGGGCGGAGAGGTGCTGCCACATGGCGCTCACGTCGCCTGCGGGGTCAGCGCGGGCCCGGAGTAGCGGACCCGGCCGGACCCAGGCGCACGGTGCGCGAGCGCCTTGCGCAGCATCGCGCGGCCACGGTGGATGCGGGAGCGGACGGTGCCCATCTTGAGGTCGAGCACGTCGGCGATCTCCTCATAGCTGAGCCCCTCGACGTCGCAGAGCACGACCGCGGCACGGAAGTCGGGCGGGAGCGCGGCGAGCGCGCTCTCCACGTCGTCGTCGAACTGGGAGTCGAGGAAGTGCGCGTCCGGCGCCGCGGTCTTGCTGGGCAGCCGGCTGTCGGCGTCGTCGGCGAGCGCGTCGAAGCGGATCCGCTGCTTGCGGCGGGCCTGGTCGAGGAAGAGGTTGGTGGTGATGCGGTGCAGCCAGCCCTCGAACGTGCCGGGGGTGTAGGACGACAGGGAGCGGAACACCCGGACGAAGACCTCCTGGGTCAGGTCCTCGGCGTCGTGCTGGTTGCCGGTCAGGCGGTAGGCGAGCCGGTAGACCCGCGCGGAGTGCGCGGTCACGACCTCCTCCCAGGTGGGAGGGGTCCACTCGTCGGTCTGCTCGCTCACAGAGTGCTCCTCGGCGCGTCGTCTGCCGGTCAGGGTCGCCATCGGCGGCCTCCGCCTCCTTCACCGTAGGAGCCTCCCCTGAGAGTGACCTGAGGGGACGTGCTCTGTTTGCTGATCACCTGCTCGAACGTACGACGCCTCGCCGGTGTTCCCGGTTGCACCCGGAGCGGACGATCTCCCCGCACCGTCGGCCCGGAACGGTAGAGTCCGCCTCGACCAGGCTGGCCGCCGTGGCGATTCGCGAGGCCGCACCGCCGACGAGGGAGGCCAACCGCTGATGGGAATCAAGCAGGCCAGCTGGGCCTACGCCGAGGAGTTCGTGACCGAGGACGAGGTCCTGGCGTCAGCACGGGCCCGCGCCAAGGAGGTCGGGGTCGTCCCGATCGGCACCGGCGGTGGCGCCGCGCTGCGCTTCCTGACCGCGGTGACCGAGGCCCGCGCGGTCGTCGAGATCGGCACCGGCACCGGCGTCTCCGGGCTGTGGATGCTGCGCGGCATGCGTACCGACGGGGTGCTCACCTCCGTCGACCTCGAGGCCGAGCACCAGCGGCTCGCCAAGCAGACCTTCACCGAGGGCGGCATCGCCTCCCAGCGGGTCCGGCTGATCCCGGGCGCCGCGATGGAGGTGCTCCCCCGCCTCACCGACGGCCACTACGACATGGTCTTCGCCGACGGCGACAAGCTGGAATACGCGGACTACCTGTCCGAGGCGCTGCGGCTGCTCAAGCCCGGCGGCATCGTGGCCTTCGACAACGCGCTCTGGCACGACCGGGTCGCCGACCCCGCTCAGCGTGACGCCGAGACGGTCGCGATCCGCGAGCTCGGCCGGCGCGTCGCCGAGCACGAGTCGCTGGTCCCCGCCCTGCTCCCGGTCGGCGACGGCCTGCTCGTCGCCAAGAAGGTGTGGACGCCCGAGTCCTGACCGCGTTCAGGCTAGGTTCTGGGGCGTGACTGCCACCGACGCCCTGCAGGACCTGGTCCGCGACCTGCTCGACATCCGCGCCTGGACCGCCTTCGACATCGACCCCGAGGGGCGCGTGCTGGCCGGCACCGACGACCTCGGCAGCCTGCAGCTGGTCGAGATCGCCCCGGACGGCACCCGAACACCGCTGACCGACCTGCCGTCGAAGTGCTCGGGCCGCTACCTGCCCGGCAGCCGCACGGTGGTCGTCGCGCACGACAACGGCGGCGACGAGCACACGCAGCTGTCCCTGCTCGACCTGTCGGCGCCGCTGGCGCGTCCGGCGCGGCTGGAGGACCTCGAGCCGCTGGTCGCCGACCCCGACTACATGCACAACCTGGAGGACGTCACCGCGACGTCGCTGGTGTACTCCACCAACCGGCGCAACGGCGTCGACATGGACGTGGTGGTGCGCGACCTGGCCACCGGCGAGGAGCGGGTGGTCTTCGACGAGGGCGGCTACGTCGTCGAGACGGTGGTCTCCCACGACGGCACCTCGGTCGCGGTCAACCGGCTCAGCCTGCGGCCCAACTCGATGGTCGTCTCCGTCGCCGGCGCGGGCACGCTCACCGACCCCGAGGAGCTGGCCGGCCACGAGTCGATCGCCTGGGCGGCCGGCGACGACGCGCTGGTGCTCTCCTCCAACCACGAGCGCGAGTTCGCCGCCGTGGTCCGCCTCGGGCTCGACGGGTCCTGGGCGACGCTCGTCGAGGACGACGCGCACGACCTGCTCTGCTGGGTCGCGCCCGACGCCGCGTCAATGGTCGTCGGCACCCTCGACGACGGCGTGGTGCGGCTGGCGGTCCACGAGGTCACCGGCGAGCACCGCTGCGCCCTCGACCTGCCCGCGGACGTCGTACCCACCGCGGTGGTGTGGTCCGCCGACTCCCGCCGCATCCTGGTCAGCCTCACCGCGGCCACCGACCCCGGCTCGCTCTACCGCGTGGACGCCGGCACCGGACGGGCCGAGCCCGTGGTCGACGGCCGCGACGCCATCCCCGCGCACCTGCGCGCGCGGCTGACCACGCCGAGCACGCACCGGGTGCCGACGCCCGACGGCGAGCAGGTGCCGTGCTTCGTCTACGCAGGCGCCAGCGACGGTGACCCGGCGGTCGCCGGCGCCTCGGTCGTGCACGTGCACGGCGGTCCCGAGGCGGCGGCGCTGCGGATCTTCAGCCCGGTGCTCCAGGCGCTGAGCCTGCTCGGCTTCGCGGTGCTCGTGCCCAACGTGCGCGGCTCGACCGGCTACGGCAAGCGCTGGTACTCCCTCGACGACGTCGACCTGCGCCTGGACTCGGTCGCCGACCTCGCCGCCCTGCACGCCTGGCTGCCGGAGCTCGGCCTCGACCAGGCGCGCAGCTCGCTGTGGGGCGGGTCGTACGGCGGCTACATGGTGCTCGCGGGCGTGGCGATGCAGCCGTCGCTGTGGGCCGCGGGCGTCGACATCGTGGGCATGTCGTCGCTGGTGACGTTCCTGGAGAACACCTCGGGCTACCGCCGGGCGTTCCGCGAGCGTGAGTACGGCAGCCTCGAGCACGACCGCGACCTGCTGGTCCGGGCGTCCCCGATCACCTACCTCGAGGACATGGCCGCGCCGCTGTTCGTGATCCACGGCGCCAACGACCCGCGGGTGCCGCTCTCGGAGGCCGAGCAGGTCGCCAAGGCGCTCGAGGCGAAGGGCGTCGAGTGCGAGCTGCGGGTGTACCACGACGAGGGCCACGGGCTCGCCAAGCGGGTCAACCGCATGGACGCCTACCCGGCGGCGATGGCCTTCCTGACCCGGGTGCTGGGTCAGGCGTAGGACGGCGCGGCGAGGAAGCCCTCGGCGCCCTCGGCGACGGCGACGACCTCGCAGGGCTCGATGAGCACCGGTGCGGAGCCGACGATCTGCGAGCCCGGGGACTCGGCGGCAACGGCGGTGAACTCGGTCTGGAACGCGTCGCGCGCGGCCGAGGACGCGAAGACGTAGCAGCCCTCGAACCACTCGCCGGCGCGCATCCGCCAGGTCTTGAAGCGCAGGCCGGGCTTGCCCGTGAACCGCGCGTGCGAGCTCTCGGCGACGTAGCCGGCCAGCTTCTCCTCGACGCCCTCGGGCGCCTCCGTCAGCGACCAGCGGACGGTCAGTCCGTGCATGTTCAGCTCCCCTTCGTGGCGATCCCGGCCAGCGGCTCGCGCAGCTCCAGCCAGTGCAGCAGCGCGCGGGCCCCGAAGCCGGTGGCGCCCTTGGTGTACTCGTGCGCGTCGACCGGCGAGTCGCCGACCGAGGAGATGTCGAGGTGCGCCCAGGGCAGGCCCCCGGTGAAGTGCCGCAGGAACAGCGCCGCGGTGATCGCACCCGGCGAGCCGCCCGCGTTGTCGGCGTCGGCGACCTTGGAGACGATCCGCTCCTCGTAGTCGTCGACGATCGGCATCCGCCACAGCGGCTCCCCCGCCGCCACCGAGGCCGTGCGGAGCAGCCCCGCGAGCGCGTCGTCGGTGGCGAACATGCCGCCGGTGCGCTGGCCGAGCGAGTACTTGATCGCACCGGTGAGGGTGGCGATGTCGACGAGCACGTCGGGCTTGATCTCCTCGACCGCGTAGGCCAGCGCGTCGGCCATCACCAGCCGGCCCTCGGCGTCGGTGTTGGTGACCTCGGTGGTGCGGCCGCCGTAGTGGCGCAGCACGTCGCCGGGCCGGGTCGCGGAGCCGGAGACGGCGTTCTCGGCCAGCGGCAGCAGGCCGGTCACCTTCACCGGGCAGTCGACCTCGCGCAGCGCGGCCAGGACCGCGAGCACCACGCCCGCGCCGGTCATGTCGCGCTTCATCGTCATCATGTTGTCGCGCGGCTTGATCGAGAGGCCGCCGGTGTCGAAGGTGATGCCCTTGCCGACGAGCACGACGTGCGGGGTCTTCCGGTTCGCCTTGGCCGGCGTGTAGTCCAGGCGCACGAACCGGGGCGGCGTCGCCGAGCCCTGGCCGACGCCGACGATGCCGCCGAAGCCCTGCTGGGCAAGCAACTTCTCGTCCCAGACGGTCACCTCGAGACCCGCCCGGGCGGCGGTCTCGACGGCCTGGTCGGCCATCCAGACGGGGTTCTTCACGTTGGAGGGGACCAGCGCCAGCGTGCGCGCGGTCCAGCCGGCGCCCGCCACGGCCATCGCCCGGTCCAGCGCCGGCTTGCGCGCGTCGGTGTCGGCCAGCCCGGCCAGCACCACCCGCTCGACGGGGCGGTGCACCGGTCCGCCGGAGCGCCAGTGGAACTCGAACGAGCCGAGCACCAGGCCCTCGACCAGGGCGCGCAGCCCCGCGTCGTCGGCGAGCGCCGCCACCGAGGTCGCCAGGGTCGCGGTGCCGCGGGTGGCCCGCGCCATGGCCGCACCGGCGCGCCGCAGGTCCGCCGGGGTGCCGTCGCCGACACCCACGAGCAGCACCCGAGTCAGGTCGGGGTTGCCCAGCCGCTTGCGCGCCTCGTCGTCGAGGAGCGGATGGTCGGTGACCTGCCCGGCCTCGCCGGTGGCGCCGCGCAGCTCGAGCAGCGCGAACAGGTCGTCGCCGATGTCGTCGATCAGCTCGGCGGCACCAGGGCCCAACGTGATGCCCCCGGTGCCATCGGCGCCGTCGGGACCCGCGGCCAGCACCGGGACCGCGACCACGTCGGCCCCCACCACGTGCGAGGGGGCGACGTCGCTGAGGGCGACCTGGGGCGGGGAGACCTGGCTGGGAAGCGACACGGCCTCGACCCTACTCACCGCCGTACGGACGGCAGAAGACGACCCCGCCCACCGCAACGGTGGACGGGGTCGTCTCAGGTCAGTCGCCGGGTCAGCCCACGACCTGGGCGAGGGCCGCGCCGAGCGCGCCCGCCTCCTCGGCGTTGAGCTCGACCACCAGTCGGCCGCCACCCTCGAGCGGGACGCGCATCACGATGCCGCGCCCCTCCTTCGTGACCTCGAGCGGGCCATCGCCCGTCCGCGGCTTCATCGCCGCCATGCGCACACCTCTTCCTGGTAGCTCTTGTGCGCCGATGGTGTTGGTGGCCGACCCCACACAGTGCGAGGACAGCCCGTGGCGCGCCGGGTTGCGCGCCTATTATCCCCCATTTTCCGCACGGTTCCCGCATCGACTCCGCAACACGGCGTCCGAGGTGAGGCAGACTCGCTCCTGTGCACGCCCGGTCCGCCCTCTTCGACCTCTACGGCGACCACCTGCGCGACCGCGGCGGACGGGCGCCGGTGGCCACCCTGGTGCGGGCCCTCGCGCCGCTGGGCATCGCTCCCCCGGCCGTGCGTACGGCGGTCTCCCGGATGGTGCGGCAGGGCTGGCTCACGCCCGAGCGCCTCGACCTGGGTCCCGGCTACGCCCTCACCCGCCGGGCCCGCGAACGGCTCGACGAGGCGGCCTCGCGGATCTACCGCACCCGGGGTCCGTCGTGGGGCGGCGCGTGGGACCTGCTGGTGCTCGACCCGCCGCCGCACCGCGCGGCACGCGAGCGCGTCCGCGGCGGCCTCGCGTTCCTCGGCTACGCGCAGCTGTCGGAGTCCACGTGGATCGGCCCGACGCCCTCCCCCGAGGTCGACGCGCTGCTGGCCGCCGAGGACAGCGGCTACGCCCGCTTCAGCGCCCAGGACGCCGACCCGGTCGACCGGGCACGCTCGGCCTGGGACCTGGACCGCCTCGGGACGTCGTACGACGCCTGGCACCGTGACGCACGGCGGCTGGTCGCCGACCCCGAGCAGAGCCTGGGCGTCCCGGTCCCCGACGACCCCGACGAGCAGGCGTTCGCGGTGCGCTCGCACCTGGTCCACGAGTGGCGCAAGTTCCTGTTCAGCGACCCGGGGCTGCCCGCGGAGCTGCTGCCGGCCGACTGGCCCGGGCACGACGCGGCTAGGTTCTTCGACGAGGAGGCCGAGCGCCTGCTCCCGGCGGCGCGTCGTTTCGTCGACGCGTGCCTGAGCCCGCTGCCGGACCCGCAGCCCACGAACGGAGAGCCGCATGAGTGACCAGCCCGTCCGCTACGAGGTGGAGGCCGGTGTCGCCACGATCACCCTGGACCGCCCCGACGCGATGAACAGCCTCGACGTCGCCACCAAGGTGGCGCTGCGCGACGCGGTCACCGAGGCGGCCGCCGACGACGCCGTACGCTGCGTGGTCCTCACCGGCAGCGGTCGCGCGTTCTGCGTGGGCCAGGACCTCAAGGAGCACGTCGGAATCCTCCAGTCAGGGGAGACCGACGCGTTGTTCTCGACCGTGCCCGAGCACTACAACCCGATCGTCACCGCCGTGGCCACCATGCCCAAGCCGGTCATCGCCGCGGTCAACGGCGTGGCCGCCGGCGCCGGTGCGAGCCTCGCGTTCGCCTGCGACTTCCGCCTGCTCGCCGACACCGCCGGCTTCAACCTGGCGTTCGCGGGGATCGCGCTGTCCTGCGACACCGGTGCGTCCTGGACGTTGCCGCGGCTGGTCGGCCGGGCCAAGGCCATCGAGCTGCTCTACTTCCCGCGCACCATCCCGGCCGCCGAGGCGGAGGAGCTCGGCCTGGCCACCAAGGTGGTCGCCGCCGACGCGCTGGCCGCCGAGACCCAGCAGCTGGCCGCGAAGCTGGCCGGCGGACCGACCGTCTCCTACGGCGCGATCCGCCGGTCGGTGCTCACCAGCGCCGGCAACGACCTCCAGGCCTCGCTGGCCTTCGAGGCCGAGATGATGTCGCTCACCGGCAGCACCTCCGACCACCACAACGCCGTCGCGGCGTTCGTGGCGAAGCAGAAGCCGACCTTCGAGGGGAAGTAGCACCCATGAGCCGAGCCACGGCGCGACGCACCCGACCACTGCTGCTGGGGGCGCTCGCGCTCGTGGCCGCCTCGCTCACCCCGCTCTCCCCCGCCGCGGGCGCCACCCCACCGCTGCCCGACTACATCTCGGTCGCGTCCGACGTGAAGCAGATGGTCACCGTCACCAGCGTGCACGGCTGGGGCTCCACGCGCGCGACGCTCTCGGCCTGGCGCAAGCGCAGCGACGGCTGGCACCGCGTGCACGGACCGCTCACCGTCCGGCTCGGCTACAACGGCTGGGTGCCTGCCACCAAGCGCAAGCAGAGCACCGGCACCACGCCGGCCGGGAAGTTCACGATGCCCTACGCGTTCGGCAACAGCGCCGACCCCGGCGCCCAGCTGCGCTACCGGCGCGTCGACGGCAACGACGTGTGGCCCTACGAGCCGCGTGACCCGGCGACGTACAACATCTACCAGCCGTTCCGGGCCGCGACGTCGCACTGGCGCAGCGACTACCGCGAGAAGCTCTCCTCCTACCCGACGGAGTACGCCTACGCCGTGGTCCTCGGCTTCAACCTCCCCAGTGGCGTGCACTGGTCGACCAAGCGGCACCAGTGGGTCGCCGACCACCCGGCCGACACGACCCGCGGCGGCGGGATCTTCCTGCACGTGCAGCAGCACCAGCACACCGCCGGTTGCGTCGCAGGTCCGCGGGACGACATCCGCTGGGTGGTCCGCTGGCTCGACCCGGCCCTGCACCCGCGGATCGTGATGGGGCCCCGCGAGTGGGTGAAGCAGAATCTCTGACATGACGGTTCCCGGGCTCCGGCTCACCACCCCCACGGCCGAGCTCGCCGAGCAGTTCCTGACCTGGCGCCACCGGCCCGACGTGACCCGCTGGTTCCTGCAGCAGCGCATCGAGGACACCGAGGAGTACGTCGCCGACTGGGCGTCGTACGACGACCACGACCATCACCGGGCCGTGGCGGTCCTCGACGGCCGAATGGTCGGCCAGGCGACCCTGGGGGTCGTCGACGGGATGGGTCAGTCGGGTAGCGAGTCGGAGTTCGTCGGCCGTGAGGGGCGGCTCTCCTACTTCGTGCACCCGGACCACGCGGGCCGCGGCATCGCGACCGCGCTGGGGCGCGAGGCGCTCGCGAACGCGTTCGGCCGGCTGGGGCTGCGCCGGGTCCAGGCCGGCTGCTTCGCAGAGAACGTCGCGTCGTGGCGGGTGCTGGAGAAACTGGGGATGCGGCGCGAACAGCACGGCGTGAAGGACTCCTTCCATGCCGAGCTCGGCTGGGTCGACGGCTACACCTATGCGGTCCTTGCCGAGGAGTGGCGGGGATGAGCGCGGGACAGGGCCTGGGTGCCGGTCAAGCGGTCAGGACGTAGTTGACGCCGGGCGTGCGGTAGATCTCGATGTAGACCGGCGTGGTCTTCGGCTCGGCCGGTTCCTGCTGGGCGGTGCGGGTGCCGGTGTGGTCGACCAGGTGGAAGCGGCCGTAGCCGTCACGCCACACGTACACACCAGGGAACGGTTGCTGCACCGCCCACCGCCCATGCGTCTTCACCCGGTGGTGCCGTTTCCCGAGCGGTCCGTAGTTGTCCAGGCTCGACTGCCCCGCGACCCCACTGGTGGGGTCGTATGCCTGGGTGTGGTCGATCTCGACCTCACCGGTGTTGGTGGCGAAGGGGAAGCAGTCGGCCGGCGTCCGTAGATGCACGGCCCGTCTATGTCGAGCGGGTATCTCATAGGCGTCCACGGGTTCTTGTCCGTCCAGGTCGATGACCTCACGGATCGTGCAGTGCTGGAACGGCGCGACGTGACGGCGGAGGTAGTCGAGCGTGAGGGCGCCGTGGCCCTCCCACCTGGTGACACCGTCTCCGGCCCCGAGGGTTTCGCGGGCGACGTGCACGAACATCTGCACCCGCGGCAACAGCTTCGACCACGACACGCCCGCGTACTGCTTACCCGCCCGGTGGCCCAGAACGAGGTCCCGCAGCCAAGCCGGGAACCCGGACGGCCGAAACAGGTCGGGCTCGGTCGGGGACGACTCGGCCTCGGCCTCACCGGACTCGTCAGAGGCGTGCTCACCCGTCTCGCCGGCCACACCTTCGGTCTCAGGGTCGGCTGACTCGTCGGTGGGCTCGGCCGGCTCATGAACCTGGGGCTCATCTACCGGCGGCTCGTCGACGGTGGCCGTGTCGTCGATCGGGAGCGGCTCGTCCGTGGTCTCGGACCGCTTGGCGGCGAACGCCGCGAGCAGCTCGATCGCCTGCATCGGGTTGGCGAGGATCGCGAACGCCTTCACCCGCCGCGCCTCGAGATCCTCACCGTCACCGAGCGCCTGGAGTGCCTGGGCGAGGTAGTCGACACTCGCGTCGAACCCCACCACCCACGCCACCGGTGCCCGGGCCACGAACGTGCCCATCCCCTCGATCGTGTTGCGGGACTTCCGCGCAAACTGACGCTCCGCCGCCTCACGCTCCCGCGCCTCGGCCACCTCCGGGTCAGCCGCCTTCACCTTCCCGGCCAGCACATCCACGAACCGGGAGAACGGCAGCCGACCGTCGACGACCTCGGCCATCTCGGCGTCCACGAACCCGGCCGCTTCGACGCTAAGGTGGCGGGTCTGCTGCGCCACCTGACGCACCAGCGGGATCTTCACCTCACCCGCGTCGACACGGGCCGCGATCAGCGGGAGGCGGTGCCACACATCCAGGGCGTCGGCGAGGTAGTGCTCCGCGGCCACCATCCCGAGCTGCATCCGCACCCCGAAGTCGGCGGCCGCGAACTCGAGCACCTTCGGCGTCCCCACGCCACCGATCCGGACCGCCCGCTCCGCACCCGGCAACACCCGGTCGTGCTGGGTGGCGTCCTCGTTGCTGACCGTCGCGAACTCGAACGCCAGACGGAACATCAGTGCGCTGTCGGCGACCGTGCGGGCGTAGGCAGCACCGACGGCGTCGAGGATTCCCTCGCCGGTGTCGGGTGCTGTGGTCGCGTCCATACAGCCATTCAAGCACCAACTAGGGACATATTCGATAGTGTGTTCGACATCTGTGGACAGAGATTTCAGATGATCTCGACGGGCTCGAGCAACGATCCCGGGACGTGGTCTCGACGAGCTCGACCAACGGACCTTCAGCACACCACAAGGCACCGACAGAGGCGCCGTACCTGCTCGGCCATGAGCTCGACAAGCTCGACGCGACCAACTGCCGACTCGACGCGACCGGGGGCCGACTCGACGCGACCGGGGGCCGACTCGACGCGACCGGGCGCCGACTCAACGAGATGGGTCAGCCGGCGTGGCCACCGAGGGCGGCGAGCAGCTGGCGCGGGGCGGTGACCTGCATCCGCTGGGCGGTGGGGTGGTCGCCGTACTCCACGGTGACCGCGACGCCGGCGAACTTGTGGTTGAACCACTCGGTGAACGTGCCGTGGCAGACGCCGCCGCAGACGAAGCTCTTGCGCGGCAGGTTGAGGTGGTCGGCGAGCGCCCGGGCGAACGGGCGCGACTTCACCGTCGACACGTCGACGCCGTAGAGCGGCTGGTGGAAGCTGACGACGTAGGTCGGCTTCACGGTGGAGAAGAAGCGCATCAGCGCCTTCGTCTCCGGCTCCGAGGCAGCAGAGGGACCGGAGTAGTAGTTCCCGGTCAGGCGCGCCCAGTGGTAGGGGAAGTTGCGGTTCAGGTCCACCTTGTGGGCGTTCTGGCGGGTGCCGCGCACCACCCCGTCCGGATTGACCGTGGGCAGCAGCCAGAGGTCGACGCCCGTGACCGGCTTGCCGTCACGGATGGCGCGCAGGATCTGGCGCGGTGCGGTCTCGTTGCCGTGCATGACCGACATCGCGACGGCCTTGACCTTCGCGTCGGGGTTGCCGACTCGCCAGGCATAGATCGGGCGGCCCTTCACGCTGTGCCCGATGACCTTCACCTGCACGACGGCCGGCCGCGCGGGTGAGACCCGTGCGACGGTGGGGACGGCCTCGCTGGGCGCCGTACCGACTCCAGCGGCGAGCAGCGCCGCTCCGATGACCAGTGCTGCCCGAGACCGCATGGGACCCCCTAGGAGAGCTTGCCCAGGACGAGGAACGCCGTCCAGATGATCGATCCGACCAGGATCCCGAGATGGGCCAGTGCTGACAACCCCGGGCCCTCCCCCCAGGTGTCGGCCGCGGGGCCGGACGAGTGCCGTCCGCGGGCCGGCAGCCAGCGGGCCAGGATCAGCAGTCCGGCGACGGTGGTCGACCACCAGAACAGCACGCCGACGTAGCCGAGGATGGTCAGCCCCTTGCCCGCGTAGCAGGTGTAGAGGAAGCCTCCCCACGTCAGCAGCGCCAGCAGGCCGGACGCGGTGTGCATGTTGAGGATCTGCGCCGGGATCGAGAGTCGCCCGGCCGCTTCGCCGCCGTCGCGGGTCAGCCGGACGCGGGTCAGAACCACGACGACGGCCGCCAGAACGGTCAGCACCAGGGTGATGCGCATCGGTGTCACGGGCATGAGCATGCCCTAACCGGTTGGTTACCGGCGCGTCAGGTCGGCGTTCGGACGTGTCGCACGCCACATCCGACGCTCACGAGGGCCCTCCCAGACCCCCCGGAAACGGGAGAAGTCGACCTGTCAGCTGCCGGCGTCGCCCTCCTTCTCGACACGGTCGCGCAGGGACTCCAGCGCGGACCCGACGAGCCGGGTCGCGACCGGTCCGGCGGCACGCCAGCCCAGCGCCCCGACCCTGCCCAGGGGCAGCACCAGCAGCTCCTCCCAGACGAACCGGCTCGACTGCTCCGAGGTCGCCTCGACCGCGAAGACGCCCTCGCCGCGCACCACCCGCCCGGTGTGCAGCACCTCGCAGACCCCGCCGCCGCGCGCGTCGCGGTCCCAGCGGGTGATGGTCATGGTGTCCCAGAACCCGACCCGGCCCAGGCCGCTCCAGGCGCGCAGCCGCCCGCCCACCTGGTCGGCGGGCGCACCCGGCGGCACGGTCTCGACGCGGGTGTGCGGGATCCACTCCCCCTGGGCGGGCCAGTCGGTGACGTGCGCCCAGAGCAGCTCCGCCGGCGCGGCGACGTCGACCTCGAGGCGGAGGCGGGCACGCATCAGGCGCTGTCCCGCTCGTCGGTCCCGGGCCGGGTGACGCCCTCACGGTCGTCGAGCTCGACGGCGAGCCGGTCGAGCAGCGCGTCCACCTCGGACATCCGGTAGCCGCGGAACGCCGAGGTCAGCCGCACCGCACGCAGGTCGGCGCCGGTCAGCGGACCGTCGGCCTGCACCCGCGCGTCGGGCCGGTCGTCCCAGGTCTCGGCGAGCGAGCCGCCCCGGCCCGCGGCCACGACCGCCACCCCGCCCATGAGCAGGACGATCACGATCGCGAAGAACCACGTCATGGCGCGATCCTACGGGGCGGAACCCCTAGTCCGGCCGACCGTCGCTCCCGCCGGTCTCGCCGCCGCCCGGCGCCGGGTCGGTGCGCCGCCGGCGCGCGCCGGACATCACCGCGACCGCCTCCTCGGCGTCGTCGGTGACGGTGAACATGTCGAGGTCCTGCTCGGAGATCTTGCCCTCGGCCAGCACGGTGCCGCGGATCCAGTCCACCAGCCCCTGCCAGTACGACGTCCCGAGAAGCACGATCGGGAACGACGTGACCTTCTGGGTCTGCACGAGGGTGAGCGCCTCGAACAGCTCGTCGAAGGTGCCGAAGCCGCCGGGGAGCACCACGAAGCCCTGGGCGTACTTCACGAACATCGTCTTGCGGGCGAAGAAGTAGCGGAAGTTCACGCCGAGGTCGACGTAGTCGTTGAGCCCCGACTCGAAGGGCAGCTCGATGCCGAGACCGACTGACGTGCCACCGGCCTCCAGGGCGCCCTTGTTGGCGGCCTCCATCGCGCCGGGGCCACCGCCGGTGATCACCGCGAAGCCGGCCTGCGCGAGCCGCCGGCCCACCTCCACGCCCTGCGCGTAGGCGGGGTCCTGGGGCGTCGTACGCGCGGAGCCGAAGACCGACACCGCGGGCCCGAGCTCGGCAAGGGCACCGAACCCCTCCACGAACTCGCTCTGGATCCGCAGCACGCGCCACGGGTCGGTGTGCACCCAGTCCGAGGGGCCGCGGGAGTCGAGCAGCCGCTGGTCGGTGGTGCCGACCTCGAACTGCCCGCGCCGCATCCGGGTCCGGCCGCGCTGCTTCTCGGGGCCGTCGGGGCGGCTCACCCCTGCTCCCCCAGCCAGGCGCGCATCTGCCGCTCCACCCGCTCGATGTGCTCGAACGGCACGAACTCCTCCTGCTTGTGCGCGAGGTGCGGGTCGCCGGGGCCGAAGTTCACGGCCGGGACGCCCAGCACGGAGAAGCGCGCGACGTCGGTCCAGCCGAACTTCGGGTTCACGGTGCCGCCGACGGCCTCCACGAACGCCGCCGCCGCGGGCACCGACAGGCCCGGCATCGCGGCCGGCGCCGAGTCGTGCACGGCCACGTCGAAGCCGGCGAAGACCTCCTGCATGTGGGCGGTCGCCTCGTCCTCGGAGCGGTCCGGCGCGAACCGGTAGTTCACCGAGACCACGCACTCGTCGGGCAGCACGTTGCCCGCGACGCCGCCGGAGATGTAGACCGCGTTGAGGCCCTCGTGGTACTCCAGCCCGTCGATCACCGGGCGACGCGGCTCGTAGGCGTTCAGCCGGGCCAGCACCTCGGCGGCGCCGTGGATCGCGTTGACGCCCTTCCAGGCGCGGGCGGAGTGGGCACGCTCGCCACGGGTGGTCACGTCCACGCGCAGGGTGCCCTGGCAGCCGGCCTCGACGACCGCGTCCGAGGGCTCCATCAGGATCGCGAAGTCGGCCTCGAGCAGGTCGGGGTTGCTCTTGGACAGCAGGAACAGGCCGTTGCGCTCGGCCTCGACCTCCTCGCACTCGTAGAACACGAAGGTGATGTCCCGGTTGGGCTCCGGCATCGTCGCCGCGAGCTTCAGCGCCACCGCGACACCGCTCTTCATGTCGCAGGCGCCCAGGCCGTGCAGGTTGTGCTCGTCACGGCGGGCCGGCAGGTTCTTGTTCAGCGGCACGGTGTCGATGTGGCCGGCGATCACCACGCGCTCGTCGCGGCCGAGGTCGGTGCGCGCGACCACGGTGTGGCCGAACCGCTGCACCCTCAGGTGCGGAAGCGCGGTGAGCGCCTCCTCGACGGCGTCGGCGATCTGCTGCTCGTTGCCGCTGACGGACTCGATGTTGACCAGGTGCTCGGTGAGGGTGACGGCGTCGACAGTGAGGTCAAGGGACATGGCGCCATCCTGTCAGGTCAGGGAGGTCCGCCAGGTTGGCGCCAGGATCGCTTGGGTAGCCTCGGGTCCGTGAGCAGCGCACAGGACACCCCCGCACCGACCACCGCAGCCTGGGCCTACGGCCTGGCGACGTTCGCCGGCACCGAGGGCGAGGCCACGACGGCACCGGTTCTCGACACCTGGTTCCCGACGCCCGCGCTCGGCACCCCCGGCGACGAGGTGCACGAGGCACCGGCCGCGCTCGCGAAGCTCGAGGGCGTCGACGAGGTCCGGGGCGTACGGCGCTCGGTGGTCCTCACGGTCATCGACGACCTGAGCGTCGCACCCGCCGACGCCCACGACGCGTGGCTGCGCCTGCACCTGCTCAGCCACCGGCTGGTGCGCCCGCACGGCGCCAACCTGGACGGCGTGTTCGGGCTGCTGTCCAACGTCGTGTGGACCAGCGCCGGCCCGTGCGCCGTGGACGGCTTCGAGCTCACCCGGATGCGGCTGCGCGAGGCCTACGGCCACGTCAGCGTCTACGGGGTCGACAAGTTCCCCCGGATGACCGACTACGTGCTGCCGACCGGGGTCCGGGTCGCCGACGCCGACCGGGTCCGTCTCGGCGCGCACCTGGCCGACGGCACCACCGTCATGCACGAAGGCTTCGTGAACTTCAACGCCGGCACGCTCGGCCACTCGATGGTCGAGGGCCGGATCAGCGCCGGCGTCGTGGTCGGCGAGGGCTCCGACGTCGGCGGCGGCGCCTCGATCATGGGCACCCTGTCCGGCGGCGGCAAGCAGGTCATCTCGCTCGGCGAGCGCTGCCTGCTCGGCGCCAACGCGGGCATCGGCATCTCCCTCGGTGACGACTGCGTCGTCGAGGCCGGCTGCTACGTCACCGCGGGCACCAAGGTCACCGTGCGCGACATGGACAGCAAGCCTAAGGTCATCAAGGCCGCCGAGCTGTCCGGCGCCAGCAACGTGCTGTTCCGCCGCAACTCCACCACCGGCGCCGTCGAGGCGGTGCCGTGGAAGGGGCAGGGCATCGAGCTGAACGCAGCCCTGCATGCGAACGACTAGGCGAACCGGAGCGCTCACCCGGGCTCTGTTCACGCTCGGTGCCGTCGCTGCGGTCGTGATCGGCGTCGGCCTCTACTTCCACAAGGGCATCGGCCCGCTGCCCGACCCCGAGGGCTGCACCGCCAAGGTCGGCAACGTGACCGTGCTGCTGTCGACCGAGCAGGGCGAGAACGCCGCGCTCATCGCCGCGGTGGCCGAGCGGCGAGGCCTGCCGGCCCGGGCGGTGTCGATCGCGCTGGCGACCGCGTTCCAGGAGAGCAAGCTGCGCAACCTGACCAGCGGGGACCGCGACAGCCTCGGGCTGTTCCAGCAGCGGCCCAGCCAGGGCTGGGGCACCCAGGCGCAGATCACCGACCCCTACTACGCGACGAACCGGTTCTACGACGCGCTCCAGAAGATCCACGGCTACCAGGGCATGCGGATCACCGAGGCGGCGCAGAAGGTGCAGCGCTCGGCCTACCCGGAGGCCTACGAGGACCACGCCGCCGACGGTCGTGCGCTCGCGTCCGCGCTGACCGGGTTCAGCGCCGGCGGCTTCACCTGCGTGGTCCACGCCCAGGCCTCCTCGGCCGCCACCGAGTCGGTGGGCGGCAACGGCCTCACGACGCGGGCGGACGCCGTACGCCAGGACCTGAACAAGGCGTTCGGCCACCAGCTGGCCGGGAACGTCACCTCGGGGGGCCGCGGCTTCGACGTCCAGGGCAAGGCCGGGACGCAGAAGCGGTGGGCGATGGCGTCCTACCTGGTCGCGCAGGCCAAGCGGCTCGACATCGCCCACGTCTCCGTCGACGGCCGGACCTGGACCCGCGGCAGCGCCTCGGAGAAGGGCTGGCGGTCCGGCTCCGGCACCGCCCTGCACGTCGACGTGCTCCGGGGGACAGGCTGACCCGGATGGCCCAGTCGGGTGGTTGACCCCGCCGAACGGTTGGACCAGATTGGGAAATCCGACAAATGGGGTCGACAGACGGCACCATGAGTCAGGCGCCCCCGATCGGCGGGGCGCGCACCGGGAGCGCTGGGGGGCGTCATGAGCATGGACTCGACGATCTACACGATCGGCACGGCACTGAACCGCGCCCACGACAACGACGCCACCGTGCAGGTGCTCGTCGAGAGCCAGTGGATCACCGGCACCGTGATCGCGGTCGACGGCCACGGCGTGGTGCTGCAGACCACCGAGCTCGAGCACGCCGTGATCCGGATGGGCAGCGTGGCCGCGGTGCGGATCTTCGCCGAGGCCCCGCACCGCACGCCGATCGCCGCCGGCGCCCGGCCGATGCCCGGCGCGAACGGGTTCCAGGACTGACGTTCAGGGCAGGCGTGCGACCGCGGCGGCGACCCGTTCGTCGGTCGCGGTGAACGCCACGCGCACGTGCCGCGCGCCCGCGGTGCCGTAGAACTCGCCCGGCGCCGCCAGGATGCCGCGGTCGGCGAGCCAGGACACCGTGTCCCAGCAGGACTCGTCGCGGGTCGCCCACAGGTAGAGCGACGCCTCGCTGTGCTCGACCCGGAAGCCGGCGCCGGTCAGGGCGTCGCGGAGCGCCGTACGGCGGGAGGCGTAGCGGGCCCGCTGCTCCTCGACGTGCGCGTCGTCGGCGAGTACGGCGGCCATGACGTCCTGCTGCGGGCCGGGCATCTGCAGGCCGAGGTTCTTGCGGACCGCGAGCAGCTCCCCCACCACGGCAGGGTCGCCGGCCACGAACGCGCAGCGGTAGCCGGCAAGGTTGGAGCGCTTCGACAGCGAGTGCACCGACAGCAGGCCGGTGTGGTCGCCGTCGCAGACGTCGGGGTGCAGCACCGAGACGGGCGGCTCGCCCTCCCAGGCGCACTCGAGGTAGCACTCGTCGGAGACGAGCAGCACGCCCCGCTCGCGCGCCCAGGCGACCACCTTGCGCAGATGGTCGACGCCGAGCACCCGGCCGGTCGGGTTGGACGGCGAGTTCACCCACAGCAGCGAGACCCGCTCGGGGCCGAGCGCGGTCAGGCTGTCCGAGGCCACCGTGCGGCAGCCGGCCAGCCGGGCACCGACCTCGTAGGTCGGGTAGGCCAGCTCGGGCAGCACCACCAGGTCGTCGGCGCCGAGCCCGAGGTGGGTGGGCAGGCCCGCGATCAGCTCCTTCGAGCCGACCACCGGCAGCACCCCGTCGACGTCCAGGCCGGTGACCCCGAAGCGACGCCCCAGCCAGTCGACGCAAGCCTGCCGGGCTGCCACGGTGCCGACGGTGGTCGGGTAGCCGGACCAGCGCCCGCTGGCCGCGGCCAGCGCGTCGACGGCCACCTGCGGCACCGGGTCGACGGGGGTGCCGACCGACAGGTCCACGATCCCGTCCGGGTGCGCACGCGCGCGGTCGCCGTACGCCGTGAGGTGGTCCCACGGGAAGTCCGGCAGGCTCGTGGAAACAGAACGCCTCGTCCACCACGCAGTGGCGGACGAGGCGGTCGTGTCGGGAGTGGTCACTCCTGGTTCTGGGGCGGCAGCGCCGCGATCATCGGGTGGTCCTTGTCGATGACGCCGAGCTTGGCCGCACCACCCGGGGAGCCCAGGTCGTCGAAGAAGTCGACGTTGGCGTTGTAGTAGTCCTTCCACTGCTCCGGGGTGTCGTCCTCGTAGAAGATCGCCTCCACGGGGCACACCGGCTCGCAGGCGCCGCAGTCGACACACTCGTCGGGGTGGATGTAGAGCATGCGCTTGCCCTCGTAGATGCAGTCGACGGGGCACTCGTCGACGCAGGCGCGGTCCTTGAGGTCCACACACGGCTGCGCGATGACGTACGTCACCAGGTTCCTCCTACGTTGCTGTCCGGGCCGTCCCACGGCGCCTGGGAAGACGCCCGCACGGGACGGGGTACAGCCTAGTATCACGACCGTCGGCACCCTGCCCGAACCCCCGTCCACCCGTCGAAAGCGATTCTGTTGAGCCCCTCCGTCCCCGGCCTCGGTCCGCACTGCGTCGGTGTCCGCGTGGTCGTACGGCGCCTGGTGCGCGGCTCCACGGGGCCCTCCGGCGGTCCGACGATGACCGACTTGCTCGGGATCATGGAGTCCTGGACCCCGCCGACCACGTCCGTGCGCGCCGAGGACGGCACCCTGGTGGAGATCCCGCTGGCCGACATCGTCTCCGGCAAGCCGGTGCCGGCACGGCCGTCGGTGCGGCTGCGCGCCACCGCCGAGGAGGCCGAGCGTCGCGCGCTGTCGTCGTGGCGGCCCCGCGAGCACACCGCGCTCGGCGACTGGGTGCTGCGTGCCGCCGGCGGCTACACCGCCCGGGCCAACTCCGTCCTCGCCGTGGGCGACCCGCGGGTGCCGCTGCCGCAGGCGATCGCGGTGGTCCGCTCCTACTACGCCTCGCGCCGGCTGCCCGCCTGGGCGCAGGTGGTCGTCGGCTCCGAGCCCGAGGCTGGCCTGGTCGACGCGGGCTGGACGACCGCCCGGCCCGGCGAGGACGACACCGTCTTCGCCCTGGCCCCGGTCGCGCAGGCCGCACGCGGGCTGCGGCCGCTGCTGCCCGCCACACCTCCCCGCGCACAGGTCGAGGCGACGCTGCCCGACGGCTGGCTGGCCGCAGAGCCGCTCGCCGCGGCTGCCGCCGACGCCGCCCGGGCCGTCCTCGAGGGCGCCGGCGAGACCGGTTTCGTCAGCCTGCACGACTGGTCCGGGACGACGCTGGTCGCCAAGGGCCGGGTCGCCCTGACCTCGGGCGCGGACCCGTGGGCGGGGGTCTCCGACGTCTGGGTGCACCCCGACCACCGCCGGCAGGGCCTCGGACTCGTGGTCATGGACGAGATGCTCACCTGGGCAGCCGAGCGCGGCGTCGGCACGGTCTTCCTGCAGGTCCGGGCCGACAACCCGGAGGCCCGGGCGCTCTACGCCAAGCTCGGCTTCGTCGACCACCACCGCTACCGCTACCTGGCGGCACCGGCCTGATCGGGACTACCTTCGGGTGATGCGCGCCGTTCGCACCCTTGCTCCCCGGTTCTCCCTGACGGTCGTGGCCGTCGTACTGCTGGCCCTGCTGCCGGTCCTCACCTCGTCCCACGCGGACGCCGCGGCGGGGGTGCGTCGCTACGCGGTGATCACGTTCGACAAGTTCCACGACAACACCCTGCGCTCGCAGCTGATCTGGCGGGTCTTCGTGGTCAAGGACGGCGTGCGCACCAAGGTCGTCGAGCAGCGCTGGCGCGCGGGGTCGGGTCGCACCCGGCACTCGACGAACTCGTGCGCGCTCAACCGCGGCTGGCTGCCCAACGGCTGGTACTCCCCCAAGCTCTACAGCGACTACCCGGGCAGCAAGATCAGAGGCCGCGCGATCTACCTGGGCAACAAGCGCTGCCCCGACGGCACGTTGCGCACCGACCTGTTCATCCACACCGAGCAGGGCGCCGGCAACGTGCAGTGCGCCGACGCCCCCGGCGACCAGGTGTGCCGCTGGGAGTACCCGCAGATCAACGACTACCAGTCACTGGGCTGCGTGAAGCTGAGCCCCGGCGACCTGCACGAGCTGTACGACGCGTGGCTGCGGTTCTTCCACGCCGGTTACGACAGCCGGGTGCGCGTGCACGTGATCCCCTAGAGCGCGCCCAGGCAGCCGATCGCGGCCTTCGGGTTCGCCGGCCCGGGGCGGTCGAACGCGTTGAGCACCCAGGCGATCGCCTGCGGGTCCGTCGGGATGCTCAGGTGCTCGGCCGCGTCGGTCGGGCAGCGGTCCTGGAGCACGACGTTGACGCTGCGCGGGCCCCGGGCCAGGAACGCCGAGGTGTAAGGCACCACGACCTCGTCGTGGCTGGTCTCGACCTGCGTGTAGTCGACGCGCAGAGACCCCCACCACGGCGTTATGGCGCTTCTGCGGATGAGAGTTAACCATCATAGTATGATGATTAACTCTGATGATCGGAGGCTGCTGATGGCCCACTGGGAACGCGTCCACGTCTCACCCGACTTCGCCGGCGTCACCCGTGCGGACCGTCGCGGGGGGAGCTACCTGCGCTACCACCCCGATCGTCTCCTGGACACGACGAACGACCTGGATCCCTCCGTCATCGAGTACGCCGCCGACGTGTCCACCGCCTTGGCGCGGCTCGGCGGCAGGCTGCGCGCCAACCCGCTCCCCATCCTGTACGCCACGTCGATCCGTTCGGAGTCGATCTCCTCCTCGTGGATCGAGGGCATCCGCGAGACGCCACGCGACGTCGCCGTCGCCCAGATCGCGGACGAGGCCGCGGGCCACGCTGCAACCCAGGTCGTGCGGAACGTCGCCGCCATGAGAGAGGCGATCGACCTGCTCGGCGCCGGCGCCTGGGAGAGCGACCACATCGTGGCCATCCACCAGGACCTTCTCCCGTGGCACCGTCGCGGGTACCGCAACGAACAGGTGTGGATCGGCGGCACGAACAAGTTCAACGCCGACTACGCCGCTCCCCCTGCCGAGACGGTCCAGGCCTACATCGACGACCTCCTGGACTACGCGAACACGACGGGCGACCTGCCCGTCATCCAGGCCGCCGTGATCCATGCCCAGTTCGAGACCATCCACCCGTTCGACGACGGCAACGGCCGCGTCGGGCGCGCGCTCGTGCACGGCATCCTCAAACGCTCCGGGCTCATCGACGGCGGCGTGATCCCCCTGTCCACCGCGTTCCGGCACGACGAGCGCGGATATGTCAGCGCGCTGAACAGCTACCGCTACGACGGCGACGGTCGTCACCGGGCCCTCAGCGGCTACGTCGAACGCTTCCTCACCTACGTCGAGACGGCGACGGCGACCGCCGATCGGCTGGTCGAGGCCGCCACCGTCCTCAACCAGCGGTGGCGCGCAGCCGTCGCTGGTGTCCGCACCGACTCCTCCCTCCACCGTGCACTGGACCTCGTGGTCGAGAACCCAGTCGTATCGGCCCGGTACCTCGCCGACAACCTCGAGATCTCGGGCGTCTCGGCGCAGAAGGTCGTCAAGAAGCTCGTCGACGCCCAGGTGCTCAAGCCCGCGACCGGCAAGTACCGCCGCTCGTCGCTCTACCAGGCCGACGAGATCTTGAACCTGCTCGCCTTCGGCGCAGAGGCCGGGCCACGGACGCCAGCACCGGTTCCTGTGGGTCCGTCGGACGACGTCGGCGCGGAACACGAGCTGGTGCACCGGTGCGGCGTCCCCACGAGCAACGGGCCGTGCCGCAACCGCGTGCCCTCCGTCGGCGACCACTGTTGGCGTCATCGCGACCACGCCAGCCCGGCTGGGCTCAGGAGCAGGTGACCGCGTCGAGCGGGATGTAGCGGACCCGCAGCACGTCGCGGTGGTCGATCGCGCGGACGCCGTGCTTGCGGAACGTCCGGGTGGTCGCGACCTCGAACCCGGGCACCCCGGCCCGGGCGACGCAGCCGACGCCGCTGAGGTGCTGGACCCCCGGCGCCACCACGTTGCGGCGCGGTGACGTGCTCAGGCTGACGTCCCAGGTGGGGGTCGACCAGAGCCGCACGTGCACCCGTCCGGGCGCGTCGCTCCAGGCCTGGACGAGCACGCCGTGGGGCGTCGTGTTGGTGAACCGCAGGTCGGCCAGCCGGTAGTCGCTGCCGGCGTCGAGCCCGACCGGGTAGTGCGCGAGGTAGGTGGCGTGCGGGGTGTGCCCGTCGTCGCGCAGCCCGGCCCGGTAGGCCGCGTTGAACAGCGCGGTGGCGAGCGGGCCGACGCCGGCGTCGTCGTCGACCTGAGCGCCGTCCACGAAGGTCGCAGCGTCGACGAACCCGTTGGCGGGGACCCGCGCACCGACGAGCGCGTTGAGGTCGAGGGCGCCGGTGCGGGGGCGCAGCACGGTGCCGTCGACCAGCGCCGCGGCGTGCCTGAGGTTGGCGGCCGCGGCGGGTCCTTGCGGCGCGGTGACGGTGAACTCGGCGACGGGCGTGCTGATCCCCCACGACGACACCTTCTGGGCGGTCACCGCAGGCTGCTGGTCGATGGTGCGGACCGCGTGCACCCGGGCCGCGCCGTGCTTGCGCAGCGCGGTCAGGAACCCGGTGGTCACGTCGTGCGGGTCGAAGGTGCGGCCCGGCTTGCCGGGCACCACGACGGCCTGGTTGCCGACCACGCGGACCCCGGCGTCGACAGCGGTCCGCGAGGCCTTCGCGAGCCCCGGACGGACCAGCGCGACCAGCTTGGCCGCGTTGACCCGCGGCACCAGCACACCGTTGCGCGGCACCATCGAGAGCATGGCGTCGTACTGGTCGGGCCGGACCACGACCCGCCTCCCCCCGAGGGTGAAGGTGACCGGTCCCGACATGGCCGGGTTGGCGAAGCGCGACATGGCCACGCTGACGTCGCGGCTGGTGACGGCGGGGTCCTTCGTCAGCGTCGGCAGCGTGACGTGCAGCCCGTCGCCGAGGAACGCCGCGCGCAGCGCCCGAGCGGCCGCCGGCTGGTCGACGACGCTGCCCTCGGCCGGGTCGGCGGGGAACGCCTCGCCGTCGCTGAAGGTCACGGCGCCGTCGACCGGTGCCTGGTCGAGCTTGGTGGACGCCGCCTGCACGGCCTTGGTGAGCGCGGCGTCGTCGACGGTCACCACGGCCGGGTAGTCGCGGCCGCCGGCCAGGTAGTCCCACATCCGGGACAGCTTCCAGCTGCGACCGGCGCCGGCCTGGGCGAGTGACGCGACCACGTCCACGTGCAGGCCCGCGTCACCCGGGACCAGCGAGGTGCTGCTGTCGTTGGCCTCGAGGGTCAGCCGGCGCCCGGCGAGGGCCTCGATCCGGTCCGCGAGCCGTGCCTGGGCGGCCTCCCGGGTGAGTCCGCCGACCGGGACGGTCGCGATGGTGGTGTTGCGCGGCACCCGGTCGCTGGTCGCGAGGTAGGCCGCGACGTAGAGCCCGCCGAAGAGCACCACGAGACCGACCAGCAACCAGGGGATCACCCGCCGGTCGTTGGTGCGGTCCGGGTACGGCGCGTCACTCACGCGCTCATGCTAGGTGCGGGGAGGCTCGTTTTCCGGGGAGCGCGCGAACAGGGACGACACGGACACGGCGACCACCACCAGGCCGAGCGCCAGCATCGTGTAGCCCGGCACGTCGGCGGCCAGGGCGTAGTCACCCTCCGGCCGGGCCAGCACGACCACCGTGAACAGGACCAGCCAGCCGGCGCCGTACGACGTGGCCGTGCGGGGGTGGCCCGAGCCGCGCAGCCACCAGCAGGTCAGCACCGACGACACGCACGCCAGGGCCAGGCCCCAGGGGACGCCTGCCGTCGCGAACCGGTGGTCGGCGACCGCCGCGAGCGCGACGGCCGCGCCGAGCAGCAGGGCGCCGCCGTGCCGAAGCACGACCGGCACTACTGCAGGCCCGCGAACAGGTCCGTCTCGAGGCCCTGCTCGTTGCGCGGTCCGGCCGTGCCCTTGGCGAGGCGGAAGAACTCGGTGCCCCAGACCTGGTTGCCGATGTTGTTCGAGAGCGCGAAGAACGGGCCGTCCACCGCGATCTGGGTGGCGTGCGCCTTCATCGCGCGGATCTTCGCCTCCACGAACTCGTTGCCGTCGACGACCGCGTCGAGCAGCTCGTCGGGCGTGATGAACGGCGGCAGCGGCCCGTCGGGGTCCATCCCCTCGAACGCCTTGGTGTCGCCGGACTCGCGCAGCGCACGCAGGCCCGCACGCATCCGGCTCTCCGACATCGCGCCCCAGTAGATTTTGGCGATGTCCCAGGGGGCGCCGAGCTCGGGCTTGTAGGACCGGACGGCGGCCAGGCTCGCGGCGTACGTCGCGACCCGGTGCGCCTGGATGTGGTCGGGGTGGCCGTAGCCGCCGAACTGGTCGTAGGTGACCATCACCTGCGGGCGGACCTCACGGATGATCTCCACCAGGCGGTCGGACGCCTCGGTCAGGTCGGCGCGCCAGAACGTGCCGTCCTTGACCTCGTCGCCCGCGATCGCGTGGCCCTCCTCGTGCCAGACCATGCCGCTGTCGCGGTAGTGGCCAGCGCCGCCGAGGAAGCGGTGGTCGGTGACCCCGAGCTCCTTCATCGCCTCGGCGAGCTCGATGACCCGGTGCGGGCCGAGGGCGTCGTCCTTGTCCGCCGCCAGGTGCGCGAGCTCCGGGACGAGGACCTCGCCCTCCTCGCCGGCCGTGCAGGTCACGAGGGTGACCCCCGTGCCGCGGGCGGCGTACTTCGCCATCGTGGCGCCCTGCCCGATCGTCTCGTCGTCGGGGTGGGCGTGCACCAAGAGCATCCGCTGATCCATGGCGCCCACTCTAGGACCCTCGGTGGGCGCGCTCGTCGCGACCACCCCCTACTCCGTGAAGTGGCCCTTCACCCGCCGCGGACCGGCCGGAAGGTCCAACGGCGGGGTCACGCCGTACTGCTGCGCCGCCCCGCCCGGTCCGGCCGTCGTGGCCTGGTCGACCCAGCCGTCGTGCTCGTCGGCGAGCAGCTCCAGGACGTACTCCGGGGCGTCGGTCACGACCGCCCAGGCGTGGTCCTCGTCGTCGTCCTCGCCCGCGAACCGGTCACGCTCGAGGGTGGCCTCGAAGCCGTCCCGGCGCAGCCGGGCCAGCACGGCCTGGGCGTCCGCGTCCTCGTGGAAGACCGCCCGCAGCATCAGTACCCGCCCTTCAGCAGTGCCGCGACCTCGTCGAGGAACGGCAGGTCCGGCGCCAGCCAGGTCACCGCGTCGAGCTCGTCGTGGCGCAGCCAGCGCACCGCGTCGTGCTCGTGCGGCACCGGCTCGCCCTCGACCAGCTCGGCCACCGCGACCCGCAGCACGTAGCCACGCTTGACCAGCTGCTCGCCCTCGAGCTCACCACGGACCCGGACCCGGCAGCCGAGCTCCTCGGCGATCTCGCGGACCAGTGCCTCCTCGGGGCTCTCCCCCGGCTCGACCTTGCCGCCCGGGAACTCCCACATCCCGCGCGCCTCCGGCGGGGAGGTACGGCGGGCCGCGAGGACCCGTCCCTCGTGCAGCAGCGCAGCGCCCATCACCAGGACGTGGTCGGCCGGCTCGCGGGAGTCCAGGTCGCGGGAGTCCAGGTCATCGGGGCGGTCCGCGGGTGCGGCGTCGGGCGGGTACGGCACGCGCCCATGCTCTCAGGTCCACCCGCGGGACTGCGATCCCCCGGTCAGGGTCAGCCGGGGCTCGCGCGCCGCGCTGAGACCACCTCGAGCTCGAGCCGGGTCGTCGCCGCGTCACCCGCGCGGTAGAACCGCCGCCGCAGCGCACCCTCGACGCTCACCGCGTCGCCCACCCCCCAGCCCCGGACCGCCCGGCGCACGCGGGCTCCCGCGGCCACGCAGTCGACCCAGTCGCTCGTGACCGTGGACCTCGCGGTCATGGGCGTGCGACCGCTGCGCGGAACCGAGATCCGGAACGTGCAGATCACGTCACCACTCGGCAGCTCGCGCTCCGTCGGTGCGGCCGTCAGCCGCCCGGTCAGGCTCACCTGGTTGAGCCCGGGCGCCGGCTGCGTCGCCGGCTCCGTCTGTCGTGACATCGTCACCACCTCCAGGAACGACCCTGCGGCACGGCACCGACCAAACAGCCCGGTTTCCGCGCGGCCTGTGGACAGAGCACCTGGAATGCCGGAAGGCCGGTCCCCGCACGCCGTACGACGTGGGGAACCGGCCTTCCGGTGAGTTGCGTCAGCCCTGAGGCTTCTCGTCGGCGGCGGCCTCGAGCTCCTCGACGCGGTCTGCCGCGTCGGTGATCTCGTCGCCGTCGATGCCGACCGTGCGGTGGAACCAGACCAGCGCGTCCTCGGTGCGGCCGGCGGCCAGCAGCGTGTCGGCGTAGGCGTAGCGCAGCCGCACCACCCAGTCGGCACGCGCCTGCGAGCGCAGGGGCGCGTTCTCGAGGGTGCGCAGCGCCGCGTCGAGCTCACCGAGGTCGCGGCGAGCGCCGGCCTCGACGATGGTCATCTCGGCCTGCTGGTCCTGGGACAGGTTGCCGACGGCCGGGTTCTTGGCCAGCGCGAGCGCCTTCTCGGGGCGTCCGAGGGCGCGCTCGCAGTCGGCCATCACCGGCAGGAACTCCTGGGAGCCGTTCATGCGCTTGGCGGCGCGCAGCTCGGAGAGCGCCTCGGCGAACTCGCCGGCCGCGTAGGCCGCCTCGCCGCAAGCCTCGCGGACGATCGCGATCCGGGCGGCACGAGCACGCGCCGCGAGCGTGTGCTCGTAGGCCGTCTTCGGGTCCTCGTCGATCACCAGACCGGCGGCGACCAGGTGCCTGGCCACACGTGCGGCGAGCTTCTCCGGAAGGCCACGCAGCTGCTGGGCGACGTTGCGGTCGAGCTCGCGCCCGGTGATCTCCTCAGGGATCGGCGGGCCGTCGTACTTCGCCTGGTCGATGCTGCGGGGCTCGTCACGGCGGTCCTCGCCGTCACGGCGCGGCCGCGACCACGACTTTTCGCCGGGCTTCCCGCCGGAGCGACCACCGCGGTCGTCCTTGCGGAACCCGCCCTTGTCGCCGGGCTTTCCGTCCGAGCGCTTGCCGTACGACGACCCACCGCTGCTCTTCCCGTAGGACGAACCGCTGCTGCTCTTGCCGTACGACGAGCCGCCAGCGCGGTCGTCCTTCTTGTACCCGCCCGTGGTGCTGTCGCGCGAGCTGCCCGGGCGACCGCCTCGGGAGCTGCCCGACGCCGGCTTGCCGCCGCGGTTGTCTCCGCCACGACGGGGCCCCTGGGAGCGACCTTCGTTCGCCACCGCACACTCTCCTCAGTGCGGGTCGACCCGACCCGCTCTCGAACTGCGGCAGCTGCACTGCCGCCACGGACATTCATCATGATGTCCCCGTGCCGGTCACACCCATGCACGGGGGTCGGCAAAACCCCGTGCGTGGACGCAATCGGGTGGGGAACCGCAGAGAGGCCACCCCTAGTGGGGTGGCCTCTCGCGAAGGGTTGTTCGGCGACGTCCTACTCTCCCACAACCTCCCGGTTGCAGTACCATCGGCGCTGAACGGCTTAACTTCCGGGTTCGGAATGGGACCGGGTGTTTCCCGTTCG